>WBZO01000065.1_pt1 | contig 280008 bp, 243 predicted proteins | sample 5204261 | NCBI WGS metagenome assembly WBZO01 (sample SAMN12412400, study PRJNA552823) | activated sludge metagenome | isolation source: activated sludge from anammox sidestream of wastewater treatment plant... | place: USA: North Carolina | collected 2017-09 | reverse complement strand
CATGTATCATAGAATTGGTTGATCGGCATGTGGATTCTCCTGGCAAATCGTTTTGTCGCAGAAACAAATTTACCCGGTTTTGCCCTGCCGATCAACTATTCTGTTTTTAAAGTGTCAGGTAGCTAGTCCTATAGCTTCATCACGATATTCTCGGTTTGAGAGAGCGAAACGCCTTCCGCTTTTGCTCCTGGCGGTTCTTGGCGTGTAATTTATGGTATGCTATACAGTCATGTGTAAAAACGCATATACTCCATCCGATTTTGCCGCGCTGTATGCGTCTTTTGATGCTCCTATCTCTGCGATAAACTGTGGAGAGCGCTGCGCTCCGCACAATGAGGGCGGGGCGCCCTTTTGCTGTGACCTCCGGCACGCGGTGCCAACCGCTTACCAGGCTGAATGGGAATATCTGGAACAGCACACCGATCTTTGGCATCTCTGGCAGGATCGTTCATCGGGCAAATCGAGCAGTCTTGCGGAGCAGGCGCCCGAAGGTCAGGTGCTGATCGCCTGCCGCGGGCATCGCGCATGCCAGCGCAAATTTCGCTCGCTGACCTGCCGCGCTTTTCCGTTTTTTCCGTACATTACGGTGAGCGGCGAATTTGTCGGGCTAAGCTATTATTGGGAGTATCAGGATCGCTGCTGGGTGATCAGCAATCTGCACCTGGTCGATGCGACCTATCGAACCCAGTTCGTGACTGTTTACGATGCGCTTTTCGAGCGGATGCCTGAAGAACGCGAGGTGTTTCGCTATTTTTCGAGCCAGATGCGGCGTTTGTTTAGCCGAAAACACCGGGCGATCCCACTGCTGCACCGCAACGGGGGATATTATAGGATCACCCCGCGCAACGGGCGCCAGCGCCGAATTGATCCTGCGAAACTGCCCAAGTTTGGCGATTATCAAATTGCCGCCGAAATGCCGTTCTCGGATGAAATTTTGTCCAGTGTGAGCCCTGAACAGCATTGATGATTACCCCTGGGTAGGGAACCTTGCCGGATAACCCCTCCTGATCGATAAGTGAGTTATTTAATGATGACAACCGCAACAACCGCAATGGAATTCAAAGCGCCCGAAGCGTTCGCGACCGACCGCCGCGGTCCCGTTCGCTGGATCCTTTCCTATGTACGGCATTACTGGTATATCGCCGCGGTGATGGTCATTGGCGCCGCCGGGAATGCTGCCCTGGCGGCGGTCGTGCCAATTCTGGTTGGACAGGCGTTTAATGCAATCCTGCAGTCGCCGCCTGGGGTGGCGCTCTTGCCGGGCATTGTCCTTACGATTGCAGTGAGCCAAATTTTCCGCGGCTTTCTGCAGTTTGGACGCAACTTTGGCGCGGAGCTGCTCGGTCAGCGCGTGGAACGCGATATTCGCCATGAGCTTTACTCCAGCCTGTTGGCTAAAAGCATGACTTTTCACAGTCTGCAGTCGGTTGGCGACACGATGGCGCGCGCGACGAATGACGTGAGGGAAATCAACTTCCTATTCAGCCCAGGCATGAATCTGGTGATCGGCTCCGCCGTATTTATGTTCATGCCGTTATTTGTCGCGCCAAGTTATCATCCAGCGCTGATCCTCACCCCGCTCCTGTTCATCATCGGTTATTTTTTGTCGCTCTGGCAGTATCTGCATGAGCTCAGCCCGATTACGAGCGATGTGCGTCAGGCGTTTGGACGCATGAACAGCCGTCTGGCGGAGGCAATCGATGGGATCGAGACCGTTAAAGGGTTGGCGCAGGAGCGCAGCGAGGTGGAAAGATTCGGGAAGAACGCGCGCAGCTATCGCGATGCGTTTGTCCATCAGGGAGATATCGAGGCGCGTTTTATTCCGCTGTTGCTGCTCGGATTGGCAGAAGCCGGCAGCCTGCTCCATTCGCTGATCCTTTATCAGCAGGGCTTGTTGAATGTGGGTCAGGTTGTGGCGTATTTTGGGTTGATCCAGTTATTTGGATTTCCGACCTTCACCTCGCTGTTTGCGTATTCACAGATCTCGCTTGGGATGGCTGGGGCGCAGCGCATTCTGGAACTGATCAATCGGGAGAATGATTTAGACCAAAACATCGACGGCTATCAGGGACCGATGCGCGGCGAGATCGAATTCAAGGATGTTTCTTTTTCGTACATAGATGGAGAACCTGTACTGGAGGAAGTCTCATTTAAAGCGCCTCCGGGGATAACGGTCGCAATTGTTGGTCAGACTGGCGCCGGCAAGACCTCGCTGGTCAAGCTAGTCAACCGCACCTACGATGTCCAATCGGGGCAGGTTTTGGTAGATGGAGTAGATGTGCGGGACTGGAATCTTGAAGCGCTGCGAAAAAATATCTCGGTTATAGAACAGGATATCTTCTTATTTTCACGCACAGTCCGCGAGAACATCGCCTTTGGTATGCAAACGGCTGAGCCGGAAGAGATCGTAATCGCTGCCCGTGCGGCTCAGGCGGACGAATTCATCCAATCTTTCAATGAAGGGTACGAGGCCATGGTTGGCGAACGCGGCGTTACCCTGTCTGGCGGGCAGCGTCAGAGACTGGCATTGGCGCGCGCATTTCTAACTGATCCGCGCATTTTGATCCTGGATGACTCAACCAGCGCTATCGATAGCGCCACTGAAGACCGCATCCAGCGCGCAATTTACGCGGCTGCGCGCGGCCGCACCACGATTATTATCACGCATCGTCTTTCGCAGATCCGCTGGGCTGATTTGATCCTGGTTTTACAAAAGGGCCGCGTGGTCGCCCAGGGAAACCACGAAGAACTGATGCGGACCTCCGAACCTTATCGACGCATTTTTAGAGAATAATCTATGGGCTTCTTTTCCGGGCTTGACACCGAACGTTATGACCGCCAATACAGCGACCGCCAACTCGTGGCGCGCATCAGTAATTATTTCAAACCTTACCGGCTTCAGTTAGTCCTGATTACCGTTTTGCTGCTGATCATTGCTGGAGCAGGCGCGCTGACGCCGGTCCTGGTCGCCCAGATTGTCAATGAGATCGCGACCGAGACCATCGTCACACAGGCGCTGCTGTTGAGCGGGCTGGTTTTCGCAGCGGGGGTGACTACCTGGGTCGCCAACTGGGGCCGGCGGCGGATGACGGTGCGGATTGTGGGCGACATCGTGCAAGAACTGCGCACCGATAGTTTTAAAGCCGCCGCGGACCACGACCTCTCATTCTATGACGAGGTCGCTTCCGGGAAAGTCATCTCACGCATATCTTCGGATACCCAGGAATTTGGTCAGATGGTGGTACTGGTGACCGATTTATTTTCGCAGATCATCCAGTCGATCATCCTTGGGGTGATATTGTTCACAATCGAGTGGCGGTTGACGCTGCTGCTGCTGGGGGTGCTGCCGATTGTTTTTCTTGTTGCACTCGGTTTCCGCAGCCTTGCCCGCCAGATGACCCGCGCCGGGATGCGCGCCATGGCAAACGTCAATGCTACAATCAAAGAGACGGTGAGCGGAATTGCAGTCGCCAAGAATTTCCGGCAAGAAGGCTCGATTTTTGAAGAGTTCAACGCAGCCAACCGCCAGTCTTATCAGGTCAATGTCAGGCGCGGGCTGGTGCTTTCAATGGTGTTTCCGGTGCTGAACGCTCTGGGCGGGGTTGCCACGGCTTTGTTGGTTTACATCGGCGGGATAAGCGCGGCGCAAGGGGTTGTCTCTGCCGGGGCATGGTTTCTGTTTGTTCAAAGCCTGGATCGTTTTTTCTTTCCCGTGTTGAACCTTTCGGCATTTTGGACCCAGATTCAACAGGGGCTCTCAGCTTCGGAACGGATATTTGCCCTAATCGACGCCGATCCGCAGGTTATTCAAATCGATCAGCGCATCCCTCCACCGTTGAGCGGAGATATTCGCTTCGAGCACGTCTGGTTTCGCTACTCGGATAAGGAGCCGGTGCTGTGCGATTTCAACCTGTCGATCCAGCCGGGCGAAACGATTGCCCTGGTCGGTCACACCGGCGCCGGCAAGACCTCGATTGCCAAGCTCATCGCGCGTTTTTATGAGTTTCAAAAAGGGCAAATTCTGGTTGATGGGATGGACATTCGCACGTTCGATCTAAATCATTACCGCTCGCAGCTTGGGATCGTTTCACAGGTACCGTTCTTGTTCGCAGGCACGGTAGCCGAAAACATCTGTTATGCCTGCCCGGACGATCAGACCTATCGCGAGATACAGCGCATTGTCGGGCAAATCGGCGATGGCGAATGGCTGGATTCGCTCCCCCAGGGTTTAGAGACCGAGGTAGGCGAGCGCGGCGGTCGGCTTTCAATGGGGCAGCGCCAGTTGGTCTCATTGATTCGCGTCCTGATCCAACGCCCGGCGATTTTTATCTTAGACGAAGCCACTGCCAGCATTGATCCGTTCACTGAATGGCAGATCCAGCAAGCGCTCAACTTGATTCTAGCGGATACGACCAGCATCCTGATCGCTCACCGGCTCTCGACGGTGAAAGCCGCTGATCGCATCATTGTGCTCGAAGATGGGCAGATCATCGAAGAAGGAAACCACAATAGCCTGCTGGCGCAGAATGGCAAATACGCTGCGCTTTACAATACTTACTTCAGACACCAGAGCTTAGCATATGTTGAGCAGGCGCGCAGCCTGGCAGAGGATTTGGGATAATAGATCGAGTACAATTGAAACACAGATGGCTTACCCTGCAGAAATTACCCTGCGCCCTGGCGCGCCCGATTTCTTAGACCTGCCCTGGGATTTGCCCCTTTCGGAATGGGTGGGACGATGTTCCAGGCTGGTGGAATTACCTCGGGGTCTTTCGCGCCACATCGTCCAGTTTGTCAATTATTCCGATGAACTCTATGCGCTGAAAGAAATGCGCCCCGGTGTCGCTGAGCAAGAATTCGATCTTCTTCTTATGGCGATCGAAGCGCATCTGCCGGTGGTTTTGCCGATCGGGCACGCGATCACTAACACGCGAAATGACCAGCACAGCGTCTTGATCACGCATTATCTCGAGAACTCGCTTCCTTATCGATTGCTTTTTATGAGCCAGGGATTTGCGCGCCATCGCATGCATCTGCTGGATGCAATTGCGGGGCTGCTCGTCCAACTTCATCTCAGCGGCTTTTTTTGGGGAGATTGCTCGCTCTCCAATACGCTGTTTCGCCGGGATGCGGGCATGCTGCAAGCCTATCTGGTTGACGCCGAGACCAGCGAATTCCACGAGGGCTACTTTTCGCCTACGTTGCGGTTCCACGATTTACAGATCATGGCTGAAAACCTTGACGTTGAGCTTAAGGATCTGCAAAACTCCGGGTTGTTGACCGATATGAGTGTGCCAGCCGCAGAAGCTGGGGAGTACATCCAGCAGCGTTATCAACAGCTCTGGGAGGAGATCACCCGGGAAGATATCATCGGCGCAAACGAGCACTACCGGATACAAGAGCGCATTCGCATCTTGAATGATATGGGTTTCTCAGTTGGCAATGTTGAACTCGCCGCGCTGGAAAACGGCAGCCGCCTGCGCCTGCGGGTCTTTGTGACCGACCGCAGTTTTCATCGAGACCAGCTTTATAACCTGTCGGGTCTGGACGCGGAGGAGATGCAGGCGCGTAAAATGATGAACGAGATTCAAGAACTGCGGGCGACCCTTTCCCAGAACAGCCCGAGCAGTACACCCCTCAGCGTGGCTGCCTATCATTGGTTGGAGAATTATTTTAATCCCGTAATCGAGCGGCTGCGCTCGCTGATCCAGAATGATATGACCCCAGCCGAACTCTACTGCGAGGTGCTGGAACATAAATGGTTCCTTTCGGAGCGCGCCCAGCGCGACGTAGGTCATCAATTTGCAGTTGAAGATTACCTGATGCGGTTTGGAGATTTCCAAGCTTTCAGGTCTGATAATTGACGAAGCTCGGTTTCGGAATAAAATAGATGAGGTTATGCTGTCGACTTCTGAATCCAGGTTGTCCTCCGGATCAAAGCTTCTTCAAACCAGGCTGACGCCGGCGCTGACGCTGTTGTTTTTGTTTTTCGCCCTGGTTGTCTTTATTATTTCCCCCATTCTATTTTTTCAAACATCTGACCTCGCCCTTAAGGATCAACTCGGTCATTATGTAATTCAATATTTGTCGGGGCTGGTTTACCTGGCGTGCGGGTTATATATCTTTTGGGTGCGGCGATTTGACCCGGCTGGGCGGGCGTTCGCGGTTTTCTCCAGTTCGGCGGGCATCGCGCTGGCTTTCTCGCTCAGACCTTACCCGAACGATTTGTGGAACATTCTCTGGACGATTGCGCTGGCATTGGCTGGGGGCGCGCTGATTAATCTGGCGCTGCTATTTCCAGAGAGCGTGCGCCAGGTTGCGCGTTTTCCGTGGCTGGGTTGGATCGGATATGGCTTGGGCGCGCTGCTCACCCTGGTCGTCTGGATCGCCCCGTTGGATGCTTCTTCCTGGCGGCTGTTCGTCATTTTTCTGGCAGTATCCGCGGCTTTCTTCGCCGGGATGGCGATTTACCGCCGCCTGAGGTCGGTCTCGCCGGTGGTCCGCGAACAGGCGCGGCTGACCCTGTGGGGGGCGTTCATCGCGATCATCCCAATCGGTCTCTGGTTGGCGCTTTCAGCGGCGATCTCCAGCCTGCAGTTCATCCCGCTGCTCCTGCTTCCGCTGGCGGTTTTCCCGCTGCTAACCGCGTATGCGATCATCCGCTACCGTTTCTTGAGCGCCGATTATTTTCTGAGCCAGGTGATGCTGTATTCGTTGCTAGGCGGGCTGGCTATGGCAGGCTATGCGTTGCTGGTCGGCGGAGCCAGCCTGTTGGTGGGGCAGGCGCTGCAGCCCACAAACCCGCTGCTGGTCGGTTTGATGGTGTTGGTGGTTGCCATTGGGCTTAACCCGCTGCGCAGCTATTTACAGGGCGCGATCGATCGGTTCTTTTTCAAAGGTCAACTGGCGTTCCGCGAACTGCTGCAGTCCTTTGGCCGCGAGCTCACCAGCGCCCTGGAACTGGGCGAGATCGTCACGGTGCTGCGAAAATACGTCGCGGATGCGCTGGCGCCGGAGAGCGTACACGTCTTTGTCTATAACCAATTGAGCGGTCATTACACCGCAATGCCGGAGGCTGATGGGCGTCCGACCAGCGACGTTCGTTTTCCGGTGAGCAGCGCCCTGGTTCAAACGCTGTCGCGCCGGCGGCAATCGTTGTTCTTATCGGACATCAGCGACCTCCCTGAGGTGCTGCAGGCTGAACAAGCCCGTTTGCGTTTGGTGAACGGGACGGTGTTCATCCCCATGCCTGGGCGCGATCAGTTGACCGGTTGGTTGGCGTTGGGCGACCGCAAATCCGGCGAACCTTACACCAGCCGAGACCTGCGCTTGCTCGAGACGCTGAGCGATCAGACCGCCCTGGCAGTTGAGCGCGCTCAGGTGGTGGCGGACCTGGAACGCCGCGTGCGCGAGCTAAATGTGCTGGCGCGCATCGCTCAGGGGGTGAGTTTTACGGTTACTTTTGACGATATTCTCGAGCTCATTTCAGCCCAGACCAGCCAGGTACTGCCGGCGCGCGAGTTGAAGATCGCGCTCTTGGATAAGGATACGGGGATACTTTCATACGCCTTCTATCTCGAAGACGATGAGCGCCTGAATGAAAGGGAGAATCAATTTATCCCGCTTGGGCAAGGGCTTGAGAACGAAGTGGTATCCAGCCAGCGCTGGCTAGTGACGGACGATTACGAGCGCGAGTGCCGCCAGCGCGGCATCTTGCCGGCGGCGCAAGACATCTATTCCTGGATGGGCATCCCCTTGAACGCCGGCGCGGATACCATTGGGGTCCTCAGCATCGCCAGCCGCGATCCAGCGGTGATCTACACCGAAGAGCAGCGCAACCTGCTGCAGGCAATCGCCGACCAGGCTTCGGGCGCGATTGTCAAAGCCCGCTCGCTCGAGGAATCTGAGCGGCGCGCGCTCCAACTGGCAACCCTGAATGAGGTTGCCCTCAGCCTGACTTCTACCCTGGAGATCAAGCCCTTGCTGAGGCAGATTCTGGACAGCGCGACGGATATTTTGAATTGCGAGGCGGGCAGCTTGTTCCTGGTCGATCCCCAGACCGACGAGCTGATCTTCGAAGTTGTGATTGGACCGGTTGCGGCTGACCTGACTGGAAAACGCCTGCCCCCGGGCACGGGTCTGGTGGGTGAGTGCGCGCAAACCGGTCAGGCGATCATTGCCAACGACGCCAAACGTCGCATGGATTGGTTTAATCAAACCGACCAGCAGACCGGCTTCGACACGCAGGATCTGCTGGGCGTTCCCATGCGCCTGCACGACCGCGTGATCGGCGTGATCGAAGTGATCAACAAAACCAACGGCGCGCCGTTTACCAGCGCCGATCAGGAATTGTTAACCGCCTATGCCAGCCAGGCTACGATCGCGATGGAAAACGCCCGGTTGTACACCATGACGGACCAGGCGCTGGCTGCGCGCGTCGAAGAACTTTCGGTGATGCAGCGCATCGACCGCGAGTTGAACGCCAGCCTGGAGATCGAACGCGCCATGCGCATCACGCTCGATTGGGCAATGCGCCAGTCTCAAATGGACGCCGGGTTGGTTGGAATGGTGAACGAAGGCGCTTTGCGCGTCATGGCTGCGCAGGGTTACCTGGACGAACTGCAGCCATTCCAACCTTCGAATGACGGTGAAGAGCCTGGCTTACCGATTGATTTGCCAGCAATTAAGTCCGTGTTGGAGACCGGGATGCCGCGTTTCCTGGTATCGCCTCCAGATGAAGCCAACCGGTTAACGCTTCTTCAGGACGGGTTGGCGCAGATCGCGGTGCCGATCCGCCGCGAGACGGAAACGATCGGAGTTTTGCTGCTTGAAAGCCGGCGGGCTGAAACCGCCCTCGATGAGAAGACCAGCTTTATGATGCGTCTGAGCGATCACGCTGCGATTGCAATTGCCAACGCCCAGCTCTATGAAGAGGTCAAGCTGGCAAACCTGGCGAAGTCGCAATTCGTTTCATTTGTCGCCCATGAGCTAAAAAACCCGATGGCTTCGATCAAAGGCTACACCGAGTTGGTGGCGGCTGGAATGGCGGGCCCGGTCAACGAAATGCAGACCAGCTTTCTGACCACGGTGCGCTCGAACGTGGACCGCATGAACACGATCGTGAGCGACCTGAACGACCTGACCAAGATCCAGGTTGGCAATATGCGCCTGGACTATCAGGCTTTGCCGGTTGAGGAGGTGTTGGAAGAAGTCATTCGTTCTTTGACGCGCCAGATCGAGGAAAAGAACCAGCAGCTCATCCAGCAGATCCCAGAAGACTTGCCGCGCGTCTGGGCTGATCCCGCCCGGTTGGCGCAGATTATCACGAACCTGGTCAGCAACGCCCAGAAGTACACGCCAGAAAGCGGCAGGATCCTGATCGGCGCCGAACGCGTCGAAGCGTCTGAAAGCGACCCCCCGGGGTTGGAAATGATCCACCTATGGGTGGAAGACAGCGGCATTGGAATTGCAGAAGAGGATCAGCGCCGGATCTTCCAGCAATACTTCCGCACGGATGACGCCAAAGATATGGCATCCGGCACCGGGCTGGGCTTGGCGATTACGCGCAGCCTGGTGGAAATGCAGGGAGGGCGCATCTGGTTCGAAAGCCGGTCTGGAACAGGCACAACGTTCCACCTCACCATCCCGGTGGCTGAGACCCAATAGCCAGACGAGGCCCTTCATGATATCAAAAGCCGCAACAGGGCAATCCTGGGAATTAGAAGCTGCACGGGCGGGCGAGCAGGCTGCCCGCCAGGCTATTGAACAGTTGGGCAGGGCGCCATTGTCTTTTGGGTGGGTGATCAGCTCAGCGGCTTTATCATTTGATGAGGTACTGGCAGGCGTGCTGGAAGTGACCGGCGAAATGCCGCTGATCGGCTTATCCTCTTCGGCGGAAATCGGGGAAGCGGGCAGGACCCGGAAATCCGTGCTTGTCGGGCTGGTATCCGGTTCGGGGTTTGGCGCCCGGGCAGGATGGTGGCCTGATTTTCAACGCGACAGCCGTAAGTGCGTTGCCAGGATGCTGGAAGAACTCCAACCGCAACCCGAAATCAAAACCCTGCTCCTGGCGGGAGATGGGTTGGGATCGGACGCTCAGGTTTTAGTCGATGAACTGAGCAAGCTGCGCCTGTCATCTTTGGGATGTTTGACTGGCGGCGATCTGAGCTCAGGCAAGACTTACCAGTCTGCCGGGCGGCGGTCTGGAAGCGGCGGTTTGGCGGGCGCCATTCTACAGGGAGAAATCGCCGTTGGGGTTGGGGTTGGGCACGGCTGGCAGCCAGTCGGCGCGCTGACGCAGGTGACGCGCGTTCAAGGACCCTGGGTGCGCACTCTGGAGGGTCAGCCGCCCAATGAGGTTTATGCGCGCTATTTTGGCAACGTCGCCCGAAATTGGGTCTATCCGCCATTGAACGAGCTGGTGCGGCTGTACCCGCTCGGGCTGGAAGACAATGGGGGGTATGCCATCCATGCGCCGATCCGAATGGAGGCTGACGGCAGCCTGCGCATGAATAATCCAATCAAGGAAGGCAGTTACGCCAACCTGATGATCGGCACGCAAGCCGCGTGCAGCGCGGCTGTCCATCAAGCCGCGAACCAAGCCATGGCTGCGCTGCAAGGGGCAACCCCTAAATTTGGGCTGCTGTTTGTAGATGCAGCCTGGGCGGCTTTGCTCGAATTGGAGCCGTTATTTGAGGTTCAAGCGCTGCGTACGGTTCTTGGCGCGCAGATCCCCTGGATTGGCGGGTACACCCTGGGTCAGGTTTACCGCTCTTCGTTGGACCATCCGCCTCAGTTGCTGAACCAGCACATCGAGGTCGTTTTACTGGGCTGAGTTGGCTCACCGCAGGACGCTGAAAAGCAGCACGACCGCTCCCAATATTCCGCAATAGATCGCAAAGATCGAAATCGGGCGCCGGGCGAGGTAGCTCAGCAGCCAGCGGATCGAGAAATAACTGACGACCGCCGAAGCGATCAAACCCGGCAAAAAAACAGTCAGCAGGTCCTGGACATGGGGGGCTTTGAGCAGTTCGTGACTGGCTGCCAGTCCGGCTGCCAGCATAATGGGAATAGCCATTAGGAACGCGAAACGAGTCGCAGCCGGGCGCTTCAGATCTCGCAGCATGCCTCCAGTGATTGTTGCGCCAGAGCGGGAAATGCCCGGAAAGATCGCCAGCGCCTGAGCGAAGCCGACGAACAGCGCATCCTTCCATCCGATTTCAGCGAGTTCTTTATCTCTCTTGCCAAAACGCTCCGCCAGGATTAGCAAAGCGGCGGTTACAAAGAGGAATAGCGCGGTCACCTGAGGACTGCCAAAAGCCAGTTCAACCAGGTCTTTGATCAAGAGACCGATCACGCCGGCGGGCAGCGTCGCCAGTATCAGCATCCAGCCTAGGCGCGATTGAGGATCGCGGAAAGGTTCTCGGTCAAGCAGATCGCGGATCATCGAACGCCCGATTGCGAGTAAGTCCTGCCAAAAGTACACAATGACGGCGACCAGGCTGGCAACCTGTACCAACACATCAAAGACGAAAGCCTGCTCCGCCGGAATCTCCCACCCTAGAAGATAAGGCGTGAGGACAAGATGGGCGGAACTGGAAATCGGGAGAAATTCGGTCAAACCCTGGATGATGCCGAGCAGAATGGCTTGGAGTATTGTCATAATCTTTGATCTTTGGCACAAGTTTGATTGAAAGGGAGGCCTCTGTTCAAGGACGCTCAACCCACCTCGAGCAGAGGCGCAGCAGCGCGGCCTTGCTCCTGATTTTCAAGCTCCGCTAAAAAATCCGCCGCAAACTGATTGAACACGCCGTCCAGTATTGCCTGCCGGATTTCTTGCGCGAGGTTGACGAGCGTGAAAAGGTTGTGGATCGATAGCAGGGTCGCGGCAAGCATCTCACGTGCGGCGATCAGGTGGCGCAGATAAGCCCGGCTGAAGCGGCGGCAGGTGTAGCAGGCGCATCGGTCATCGATTGGGGCTGGGTCGCGCGCGTATGCGGCGTTCATCAGATTCAGACGACCGGTGCGGGTCATGGCTGCGTTGTGGCGCGCCAGCCGCGTGGGCAACACACAGTCGAAGATATCGACCCCGCGCAGCACGCCGTTGACCAGGTCCGCCGGGGTGCCAACCCCCATCAAGTAGCGTGGTTTGTCTTCGGGCAAGATTGCATCCACGACCTCGAGCATGGCATGCATCTCGGCTTTGGACTCGCCCACCGATAAGCCTCCAATGGCGTGACCCTCGAAACCCAGCCCGCTGATAAACTCAGCCGAGGCGCGACGCAGGTCCGGGAACACCCCTCCCTGAACGATGCCAAACAGCGCCTGATCCGAGCGGGTCCTGGCGCGGTAACAGCGCTCAGCCCAAGCGTGGGTGCGTTGGAGCGCCCGCTCGTTGTAATCCCGGTCGGACGGCGGGGCGCATTCGTCAAACGCCATGATGATATCGGCGCCGAGGTTTTCCTCGATCGCAATCGCTTTCTCGGGCGTCAAACGGTGCAGCGAGCCGTCGATGTGGCTTTTGAACGTGACCCCATCGTCATCGACTTTGCGTGAATCTGCTAGGGAGAAAACCTGAAACCCGCCGGAATCGGTCAGGATCGGCAGCTTCCAATTCATGAAAGCGTGCAGCCCTCCCATCTCTGCGACCAGTTCATCCCCAGGTCGCAGATAGAGGTGATAGGTATTCGCCAGGATCAGCGACGCCCCTAACTCCTCGAGCTGCGCCGGGGTGACCGCTTTTACGGTCGCCTGCGTGCCAACCGGCGCAAAGAGAGGGGTGAGCAGTTGTCCATGCGGGGTGTTTAGCAGCCCGGCGCGCGCTCGGTTCTGACGAGATTGAACCGTAAAATTGAAACTTTCTGCGCTTCTGTCAGGTGAATTTGGGGTATCGCTCAAAGAGGGTGGGACGAGTTCGGCTGGCATAACTCGCAGATTATACTTCGAATACCTGTCAAACCTGGCGCATTTTGGCTCCGCCGAAAACCATCTTCAGCATGTCCCAGATCACCCTCGCGCAACTGAGTATCAGGCGATAATGAAGGTGCGGTATAATTTCCAGACTAAATAATCTCCTAATAATAGACTTGTAACATAAACGGGGATTTTCGTTCAACTGTTCAGGAGCAGAAAACGTATGAAGACCATGAATTTGCCGGGACCAAAGGCGCGCGAGATCATCAAGCGAGACGCTGAAGTCATATCCCCCTCTTACCCACGCGGCTATCCTTTTGTGATGGACCACGGCAAAGGCACTGAGGTTTGGGACGTGGACGGGAATCGCTTTCTGGATTTTGCAGCCGGCATCGCCGTCGTTTCAACCGGACACAGCAATCCGAAGGTCGTAAAAGCTATTCAGGAACAAGCCGAGAAATTTATCCACATCTCTTCGGATTTCTACCATGAGAAGTGGGTGGAGCTGGGCGAGAAGATCAACCAGATTGCCCCATTCCAAGAAGAGGCGGTCTCTTTCATGACCAACTCCGGCACGGAAAGCGTTGAGGCTGCCATTAAATTGGCGCGCCACTACACCGGCGCGACCGAGTTTATCGGTTTTCTGGGAGCTTTTCACGGGCGAACGATGGGCGCAGTTACCTTTACAGCGAGCAAACCGCTTTATCATCGTGACTTCTATCCGTTGATGAGCAGCGTAGTCCATGCGCCCTATCCGGATCCGTATCGACCGTTGTTGGTATCCAAGCCGGGCGAGGACTATGGGGTCACGGTCGTGCATTACTTGGAAGAGCAGGTGCTCGGACACCTGCTTCCGCCCGAGGACGTCGCGGGGATTTTGGTCGAGCCGATCCAGGGCGAGGGCGGCTATGTCATCCCCTCGCCGGGCTTTTTCCCGGCGCTGCGTGAGTTGTGCGACCGGCATAGAATTCTTCTGATCGTCGATGAAGTTCAATCCGGGATGGGGCGCACGGGTAAATGGTGGGCGGTTGAACATTTTGGGGTAGAACCGGATATTGTGTGTTCCGCCAAGGGCATCGCCTCTGGGGTGCCGCTGGGCGTCATGTTCGCCAAGAAGCATATTGTGACCTGGCAGAAAGGCGCCCATGGAAACACCTATGGCGGAAACCCGCTAGCCTGCACCGCCGCCCTCACGACCATGGATTTGGTCGAAAACGGCTATATGCAAAACGCGGTCGAGATGGGCGCATATACCATGAAGATCCTGGAAGAGATGATGACGCGTCATCCGTCGATTGGGCAGGTGCGCGGTCTGGGTTTGATGATTGGCATGGAATTCGTGAAAGACCGCCAGACGCGCGAACCCGATTTCAAGCTGCGCGATTTAGTCGTGGATCATGCTTTCCTGCGCGGTTTGCTGCTCTTGGGGTGTGGGTCGAGCGTTATTCGAATCACTCCGCCGCTGAATGTCACGCGCAGCGAAATCGATCAAGCTATGGAGATCCTCGACGAAGCCATCCAAATCAGCGAGGACGGAGTCGAGCCAAAGATAGCTGAGGCGGAGACCGTTGCTGCCTGATTTTCGCGTTCGCCAGCGCGATTATTTGCTGGAAATTACCCGCGCCATCACTCAGGAATTAGACCTGAGCACCGTTCTGGCGCGCATTCTTCATATCACAATCGAGATGTTGGCTGGGCAAGCGGGCATCATTGCATTGCGCGAATCGCAAGTGGGATGGCGCGTGGCAGTCTCGCAGGGCATCTCGCCGGCGTTCTTGGGTCAGATCGAGCCGCTGCTGGCGCACATTTCCGAACAGGAAGAGCCGGCGCGTACCGAACTGCTGGAGATCAATCGCCTGCTTCAGCGCCTGATCCGCACCGCCAGCATGGGTTTATTGACCGGGGTGGCGCTGCCGTTGATTGCGCGCAACCGGGTCATCGGCATCCTGTTCGTTTTCAGGAACTACATGGGTGTGTTCTCTGCAAACGACCAAGCCTTGCTGCAAAGTTTTGCCGATCAGGCTGCCATCGCCGTTCACAATGCCCAACTATACACGCAGATTACAAATGAAGAACAACGCCTGTCGGCGCTGCTCAATTCACTGGCAGACGGCATCCTGATTATCGACGCCGATCACACAGTCGAAAACTGCAACCCGGCGCTCGCGGGTATGCTGGGGCTCTCGGTGGAACAGATTCGCGGCGCAAAACACGAGGATGTCCTGCGCTGGGTCAGGCTTCACGATGGATTAAGTCTGGAGCAAGCCGAAGCCGGAGGCTGGCCGCTCACCCCGCATGCGACGCTTTATGTCGAAGGCGATCTTGAGCGGTTTCAGAAACCGCCGCTCCCGGTTGGGGTCACATATTCCCCGTTGCTCTCGCACGAGGGAAAACTGCTGTACATCATTGCATCTATTCGTGATATTACCCGCTTTCGGGAAGCGGAGGAGTTAAAAAGCACGTTCATCTCTGTGATCAGCCATGAACTAAAGACGCCGGTGGCATTGATCAAAGGATATGTCAGCACCCTGCGCCGTGAAGACGCCGCCTGGAACCGGACGATCGTTCAGGACAGCCTGGCGGTGATCGAAGAGGAAGCCGATCATCTGACCGAGTTGATCGAGGATTTGCTCGACGCCTCCCGGCTGCTGGCTGGGGCGCTGGCGATGAACCTTTCCGACGTGGCGCTCGATCAGGTTGCCCGGCGCATCGCCGAGCGGTTCCAGACTCAAACCCACAGCCACACTCTGCGGGTCGAGTTCCCGCCAGGGTTCCCAGTGATCATTGGGGATGAAGATCGTTTGGGGCAGGTTTTCTCGAATTTAATTTCCAATGCGATCAAATACGCACCGGACGGTGGGGAGATCGTGATTCGCGGGCAGGTTCATGCCGAACACGTCGTGGTGTGTGTAAGCGATCAGGGTCCGGGGATCGAAATTGGGGACATCCCGTACATATTCGACCGGTTCTACCGCTCGAACGACGCCTCGCGCACCACCAAAGGGACCGGGTTGGGTTTGTATCTTTCGCGCGCTGTAGTAGAAGCCCACGGCGGGCGGATTTGGGTTGACCCCACTCCGGGCGAGGGAGCCAGGATTTGTTTCAGCTTGCCGCGCGATCATTTAGATATTCGTCATTGAACGAGCGCTCTGCTCGTAATTTTTCCGGGAGATTACTCGAATGCCAAAAACACAAGTTAATTGTCCAAACTGTCATCAGCCGATTGTTGCAGATATCCAACAACTTTACGATCTCAACGTGGATCCTGATGCCAAGCAAAGGCTGCTCGCCGGGGCTTATAATCTTATCCAGTGCCAGAATTGCGGTTATCAGGGCAACCTTTCGACGTTTATCGTTTATCACGACCCTGAAAAAGAGCTGCTGCTAACCTATGTCCCCGCAGAGATTGGCTTGCCGCGCAACGACCAGGAGCGCTTGATTGGCTCGCTGATCAACCAGGTGATCAATCACCTGCCGCAGGAAAAGCGCAAAGGTTACTTGTTCAACCCCCAGTCCTTTCTGACGATGCAGGGTTTGATCGAGCGCATTCTGGAAGCCGACGGCATCACGAAAGAGATGATCCAAGCTCAGCAACAGCGCATCAACCTGTTGCAGCGCCTGGCAAGCATCACGGATGAAGCCGCACGCGCTGAGCTGGCAAAGCAAGAAGACCAATTGATCGACGCGGAGTTTTTCGCGCTCCTCAGCCGTCTGGGCGAGGCGGCGCTTGCCAGCGGCGACCGCGAATCGGCGCGCCAGCTTGCCGAATTGCAGCGCAGCCTGCTGAACGCGACCACGTACGGTCAGCAGATCAAAGCTCAATCACAAGAAATCGAGGCTGCGTTGAAAGAGCTGCAAAGCCTTGGGCAGAATCTTACGCGGGAAAAGATGCTCGATCTTGTGATCCACGCCCCAAACGAGACGCGCCTGAATGCCCTGGTCAGCCTAGCCAGACCGGTTCTCGACTACCAGTTCTTCCAGTTGCTCAGCGAACGGATTGACAAATCGCACGGCGATGGGCGCAAGCGCCTGGCGGGGCTGAGAACCCATTTGCTCGAGCTTACTCAGGAGATTGACCAGCAGATCGAGGAACACCGCGCCCAATCCCACGAACTGGTGGAAGCGATTCTGCAAACCGAAAACATAGATCAAGCCATTGAACAATCCCTGCCTGCAATGGACGAGGTATTCGCTCAAGAAGTCCAGGCAATGCTCAAGGAGGCGCGCGATCAAGGCGACCTGGACCGCTCCGCTAAACTGCAGCAGGTCCTGGATGCTATGGCGAAAGCTTCCGAGGCGCCGGCGGAGGTGTCGTTGGTGGAAGATTATCTAGACGCTCCAGACGACCAGGCGCGCCAGGCGTTTCTGCAGGAACATCAAGAGCAGATTACGCAGGGCTTTATGGATTTGCTGGCGAATTTTGCGATGCAATTGGGGTCGGGCACCGATCAAAAGCTGGCGGATCATGTGATAGCGGCTAATCGGCAGGCGCTGCGCTTCACAATGCAGCGCAACCTCCAGCAATGAGAGCTGCGCTTATAAACCGGCGCGCGCCGGGCGGGTCTTAAATTAAAGCGTAGGGTTATCCAGCCGCAGCCCGTGACCCCGCACAGTCACGATATATTCGTGCGCAGAATCGATGCGGGCGATTCGGTCGCGTAACCGGCGGACGAGCGCATCAAGAGCTTGCTCGGAGACCTCGAACGCCTGACCCTCGCCCCAAATGGCGCTGACCAGTTCTGGTCGAGAGACGACCCGGTTCTGGTTATCATAGAGCACTTCAAGCAATTTGAATTGGGAAACCGACAAGGGAGGCACAATCTCCTTTTCGGCGATTGAGCTTTCGCCCGCGGGAATGGCGAGCCAAACCTGGCGCGACTTCTTTTCGAGCCTTAATCGCGTCATTTCAGGGGGAAGCGCGCCGGAGCGCGGCTGCCCGATCGGGTGATTCTCAAAGCCCGGCGGCTGGTTTTCCAGCGGGATGGTTGAGTCTGAGCTTAAAAATACAAATTGCTGGGCGAGGGCGATCTGGATCACATCCCCATCTTGCAGTTCGACGGCAGCCTCGATTTTTTTGCCGTTATTATGGGTGCCGTTTTTACTGCCTAGATCCTCCAGGATGATCCGATTCGCGTCAATGGAGAGACGGGCGTGGCGCCGAGAAACCTGGCGGTCGGCGATGACGACATCACAATCAGGTTCCCTGCCAAAAACCAGAGCGGTCCGCAGAGGCCAGCGCTGACCGTTAAGCGGGCCGTTTTGGGCGACTAAGAACGGCACTTCATCGCCATATTTCTCCATAGCTGCATCTCCACGGGTATAATATCATGAATTATACCCAATCAATCCCCTGTGTTTGAGCAAGCGCAGGGAAAAATCAGGAACAGGCTGTACTGTAAACGAACATGCCCACACCACTAAAGGCTGGCGAAGTATTACGCGGCCGCTATCGAATTGTTAAAATTATCGGTCAAGGAGGGATGGGGAGCATCTACCTCGCAGACGACCTGCGCCTGGAAGGTCGCCAGTGCGCGCTGAAGGAAGTGGAACACGACCGCACCCTTCCAGCGGATCTGTTGCAGCAGGCGCGCGATCAGTTCCAGCGCGAAGCCACGGTGCTTGCCAGGTTGGATCACCCAAACCTGCCCAAAGTTTCGGATTTCTTCTCCGCCGGCGGACGTGAATACCTTGTGATGGATTACATCCCGGGGAAAGACCTGCGTTTGATGATCAACGATGCCAAACAAAAATCGACGTTTCTGGCTGAAAGAGACGTCTTGAACTGGGCGAGCCAGATTGCGGACGCGCTCTCGTATATGCACAGCCAGAATCCGCCGATCCTGCACAGAGATATCAAACCCAGCAACCTCAAGTTGACCCCCACCGGGCTGGTTAAGCTGGTTGATTTTGGGTTGGTAAAGATTCTTGCCTCAAACGAGGTCACCATCACGATCTTACAAGGGCGCGGCACTGCGCTATATACGCCGCTCGAGCAATATGGAGGGGATTCGGGACATACGGATGTACGCAGCGATATTTATGCCCTGGGCGCCACGCTTTACCATTTGGTGACGAACCAGCCGCCGCCCGAAGCGCGCGAGCTTTTTCTCAATCCAAGCGCGCTTATTCCACCACGCCAGATAAACTCGGAAATCAGCCCCCGCACCGAACGGGCGATCCTCTGGGCGATGAATTTACACCCGGATGAAAGACCCGAAAACATCCGCGATTTTCGTGAGGCGTTATTAGGAAGCTGGGATCCGGTAATTAAGCCGCGCGCCAACCTTCCAGAGCCTTCGTTGGGGGATTTGGTTTCATCTCCGGTCGACCAGGCTCTGCTCTGGTTTTCGGCGCTGGTAATTTTTATCAGCCTGGCATTGACGCTGATGAAATGATCGTTCAACCCTGGCGCGAACGCACCCGGCGGGTCAGATTGGTCAGGAGCCGCCAGGCGAGCGCGATCAGCAAGCCCAGGGCTATTCCGATCAGCGAGGCGAGCAGCACGGTTAAAGCGATCGGCAGATTGGCGGCAGGGTTGTCTGCCGGGATGCGGATTACCAGATAACTGTAGGCTAACAAGCCGCCGATTAAAGCCAGGACTGCCGAGCGAAATCCCCAGCGCGGATTGATCAGGAACGCCACTAGTCGATAAAGCCCGAGGGCGATCACCACAGACAGCACAATTGCGATCAGCCATTCTCCGATATCAAGCGTTTTAATTTCGGGAGGGGGTGGGGGCTCCGGAACAACCGGCGCGAGCGTAGGCGTTGGCGGCGCCTCGGTTGGAGATTCGGTTGGTTCAGGGGTTGGCGTCGGGGTGGGCATTTCGCCGTTTGGCAGCGGAATATCCAGTTTGATTGACGCGGAGCGGGCATTCTCGCTTTCTGCCGAGATTTCCAGCACGCCGGAGTTCATTACGGTAAAGGTGGTCCGGGCAGTGCCTTTCTGTGTGTAGGCTATCTGGCGGACCGCGGTTTGTTCGCCGCCGTAAGAAAACACAAAGGTGACGGGCATGCCATCTGGCACCGGGTGTCCATTGTGGTCCAGCACCACGCCGGCGCGCAGCGGGATCACATCGCCGACGCGATAATCGGGCATGGGGGTCGGCTCCGGAGTGATTGTCCCGGTGATCACCTGCGACGCGGGCGGAAGATCGAATTCAAGGGGTATCGGGAGATCGGGATCTGGAAAAAGCGCCTCATTCAAGTTATAGCTGATGCCCGGGACCGACACTGGCGGAGCGCCGATGGGGCGTAGCTCGCCAAACAGAAGATATGCCGCGGCATCGATGAAAGGCGCGGCTTTGCTGTACAGCGCATAATAGGCGGTGAGCTTAGAAATATTGGTCGCATCGAGGTGGTACGGAGCGGTAAGCGCGAAGACGATCAGACGCTTCTGTTGGAAGAGATCGGGTCTTTCAGCCAGGAAACGTTTCAGCGTTTGAAATGCCGGCGCCTGCCCGGTATCGCTGAGTGGAAGCATAATAATCCAATGGGCTCGCAGCAAATCGTCTTCCAACTGAGAATTTGCTCCGTTTGAATCCAGCATACCGAGCAAATCGCTGAAAGAGTACGATGCAAGATTGTTCGCGATGATCTGGCCTCCAGCCTGTGGACCGTACAGGCGCATCACCGCCTCTTGCAGCGATTGAGTGCTCAGCACGGGCGTCTGCGCGCAGGTTGAGCATTGTTGGGCAGTGCGCGAGTCGACGATGAAAACAAGGCGGTCGTTCTGATTGGGAGGATCTGGGATGGTATTATCGAGCTCGCTTTGAGACGGGCTTAGCAGGGTGGCGGAATTGCGTGCGATTTCGAACGTGACCGCACTGTTTTTCCCCACCAGATCCAGGTCAGCGGGGTTCGGTTCGATCTGTTCGAAATCGAAATCGGGATAGAGCCGGTATTTCAGCATCAAGATGCGCAGCACCGACTCGTCGACCCTTTGGGCAAAAGCCAGGTCTTCACGATATTTTTGGACAAAGAAATCCAGCGTGCGTGTAGCCTCTTCATAAGAATCGGGGTTATTGTTTGTCGAGAAGTCGGCGCTGAAAAGGATATCATTTCCAGCCAGAAAGGCGTTGAGCGCCACCCGTCTGGGGTCGAAGGACTGATTGGTCAGTTCGTAGAACCGGCGGATTGCCAGGCTGCCAAGGTCGTCGCTGATGACCAGCCCGCCGCTGGCGCGCCAGTTAACCAAACCGGGCAAGCCCATCAACAAGCTGAGCGCCTGCGGATCCAAGCTTACGGGCCGAGTCGTTGTGCGGATGTTCCCTTGCAGCCCCTGATAGCGGATATGCGAGGACAGGAGCGCATCGGTCGTTGCTTCCGGTGAAAGGGCGTTTCCGGTTACGGTAAAGAAGGGCGCCAGATCGAAGCTCTTTAGCTCATCCAATGATTTGCGCACCGTGGCGACTTCTTCTTCCGGAAGCCGGTCCGACCCGCCGTGACCGGGAAAGTGTTTTGCTACAATAGCCATTTTCCCGTTGCTGCCCAGGTGAGCGCCGCGAATGAATGAACGTCCCATTTCGCTCACCCAATATGGATCGCCGCCGAAGGTTCGTGTGCCGAGATTACTGGCGATTTCGTTCTGCGGCAAATCGAGCACATCCAGGGACGGACCGATAAGCAAGTTGATCCCAAGCGCTGAAAGCTCTTTTCCCAGAACATTGCCCACCTGTTCAGCCAGAGCGGGGTTCCAAGCCGCGCCGATTGCCATCTGGCTGGGTAAAGTGGTTATTCCGCTTTGGATCTGGTCATAGGGAGTGCCGTTGCCTTCCTGGATTGTCCCAATGAATAAGGGCACATAATTGGGTCTGTAGGACAGACCGGAGACCGGGTTGATCTGATCGTTTTTAGAGGAGTTCCACTCGGTTAGCTGCAATTCCCGGATGAGCGCCTGGGCATTCGCGGGAATTGTTCTCGGATCGCCGCCGGCGGGCACAAAATTATCGCGCCTGGCAAGCAGCACCACGCCGCCAATGTGGCGGTCGTGGATGAGGCTGTAAATAGGAGAATCGGGAATAACCAGGTTTCCTTGAAAGGTGAGCAAGAATAACTGACCGACCCGTTCCTCGGGGGTCATCTGTTTCAACAGCACTTCGGCAGCAACCTGCGTCTGAGGGATAGGTTCCTGAGCTGAAACGCGGGGACCTGAAACTATCGTGCTGAAGACAACCACCAGAGCCAAAAGCAGGCTGCCGGTGGAAGGGCGTCTCTTCTTCCAAAGCATGTATCTATTTTAGCGCATCTTGGGGTTAAAAACCCAGATTGGTCTGAACCCTCGCCGCTACTGACCGCTTTCCAGGGCAATAATTTGGCGCAGCAGTTCGCGCCTGGCTGCGCCGCTCAGGGCTTCCAATTTGCGGATTCCGAGGGGATCGATCTGCTCCCGCAGGAGTTTGACAATCTCCGGGCTGGGTACTGGCGTTTCCTGGAGGTCAGGCGCGGCGACGATCGGGAAACCGGTGTGCGCCTGGATTTTTTCAATCGTAACGCCTGGGTGAAGGCTGGACAGGCGCATGCGGGGGTTGCCATCGGGGTCCCTCGCCTCAAAGTCGAACTGACCCAGGTCGCTCACCAGATAGCGCGGTCCCGATCCCCAGCGGCGCGCCGGGTGGTGTCCTAAGCCGGAAAGAAAGTCGAGCTTTTCCACGAACGTCAAGCGCGAGTGGCGCGGCACATAGAGATAGATGTCATCGATGAAGGTGGTGACATCGGGTATTCCGCCGGTGCCGGGCAGCCGCAGCCGGGGTTTGTGGTAGCTTCTGCCAAACGCGATGTTATTGAAATTTCCCGCCGAATCGACCTGCGCCGGACGAAAGAACTCCAGCGGGCGCAGACGGGGTAACATATCGGCGGCAGCGCGCACGAACCCAACGTTGTTGAGCGAGCGGTCCAGCCATAACTCTTCCACGCGCGTCAGCCCGAGCGGCGCCGGATCACGGCAAACGCCTTGACCAATCGCAGACGTGAAATAGAGGTTTGGGGCGTGGGTGTAACGCGCCAGCAGATAGGCGGCTGCGATCAGCGGGGTAGCTAAACCTTGGGCGACGATTTCGCCGTCCCGAACCTGGTTCGCAATGCAAAAAACCATAATCTCATCGGGGGTGATCTCGTTATCTGCCATATGGTTAGCCTTCAGTTTGAAAATCGCTCCACAATTTGCCGGTGGATTTCAGCTTGGACGTTGCCTCCGGTGACCGGTATAACCGTCAAGCCCGGTTTGATCCTGCCCGATAAAAACGCCGCCAACGCGGCCGCGGCGGAACCCTCGATTATCTCCTGATAACGATGCCAGGCGAACGCCATGGCGCGCTCGATTTCCTCCTCGGAAACCAGCACCAGGTCATCCACAAATCGCTGCACCAGGGGGATGGTGAGCGAGCCTTGCTCGACCGCGCCGGACAGCCCATCCGCCAGCGAAGGCAGTTCCTGAACCCCTGCTTGCGTTCCACGGTGAAACAATGCGTAAAAAAAAGGCGACGCCTCGGATTGCACCCCAACCAGGCGGTATCTTTTAGGCTGGTTTGACCGCGAGCGCCACGCCTGAAGCGCTGCTCCGATCCCGGCGATCAGACCGCCGCCGCCAACTGGCACGATCCAGGTCAGTTCATCGATTTCCGCAAGCTCCTGCATCGTTTCGAGCGCCAGCGTCCCTTGACCTGCGATGACCAGTCCGTCATTGTAGGGCGAGATCCAGGTCCCGTCAGTTTCTTGGGCGAACCGGATCCCCGCCCACTCGGCTTCGCTGTATCCGCCTGGGACGACCTGGACCTTCGCTCCGGCGCGCTGGATCGCCTGAACTTTTACCGGCACCGCGTATTCAGGGACAAAGACTGTCGCCTTCGCCGTCAACTCCCGACACGCCAGCGCAACGGCGCGCCCGTGGTTGCCAGCCGAGGCAGTTACGATTCCGCGTTCGAGCTCCCACGGCTGCAACGAAAGGATTTTGTTGTAAGCGCCGCGCAGCTTGAACGACCCGCTGCGCTGGCGGTTTTCCCATTTCAAGTAGAGCTGCAATTCTGCATCATAGCTGATTGGGGTTCGTAAAATATATGGCGAAAGCCGCGCTTGAGATTCGAATAGCCAGGCATCAGGAAGCATAATTTGTGACGAGAATTAAAAAATGGCTTTGCGGGTTTTAGCCAAAACGTTCTTGGCAAGCAAGGGGTCATCGGTAAAGATTCCATCCACACCGGATTGGAAAAGTCGCTCGATATCCTGTTCGCGGTTCACGGTATATACAAACACTTTGCGGCTTTGCTTTTGAGCCTTTTGGATCAGCTCCGCGGTTGCGTCAGTGAGCTCGGGGTGCAGGCTTTGATAGTCAATAATAAACCCCGGCAGCGATTGAATCAGCGCGCCTTTCCAACCGCGAGGCGTGAGCAATCCAACCGGAACTTCGGGCAGGTTCTGCTGGATTCGTCTGAGGGCAACGATGTTGAACGACGAGAAAAAAACTCTCTGGGTGAGCTTGTACTGCCGGACCAATTCAGCCACCCTGGCGGGCAGCTCATCGAAAGGGGTCGCATAATTGGTCAATTCGATATTGAGGACGGTGATCAATCCGACGGCTTTCAGAACTTCCTCAAGCGTTGGAACAGGTTCTCCTTTGAAGGCGATATCAAAATGACTGCCGGCATCCATGCGGCGCAGATCAGTAATGCTGAAATCCCGCACGCGCCCTTTCATAGGTGTAGTGCGGTCAACGGTAGAATCATGCATTACAACGACGTTTTTATCAGCGGAAAGTTTGACATCCAGTTCGATCGCATCTGCGCCTTGGTGTAATGCCAGCTTGAAAGCAGCCAGAGTGTTTTCAGGCGCAGAAGCGCTGGCGCCGCGGTGGGCGATGATCGCCGGTTTTGGAAGATCAGGAAAGAACATCGTCTATAGCTCGACGAAATAAGCCTCCGCGGCTCTATCGATCATTTGCGGCGACATCTCAGGCGCGACATTAAGGTAGCGAGCCATATCCAGAATCTGATCGCAAAGGTCTCGTGGATGCGACGCGCGCATTTTGCGCTCTTGGCGGATATACCACTCCTGCAGCAAATAAGCCAGTCCCGAATCGCTGTAGATCACCCCTTTTAGTTCGGCGACATTTTTGAAGATCTCGCGATATTGTTCGTAGGATGGATCTTTAATCTCGATCTTGTGCCGCAGTCTGCGCAGGAATGCTTCATCTACTAGGTCTTTAGGCGGCAGGTTTGTGGAAAAGATCACCAGCACATCAAAAGGAACCTCGACTTTTCTGCCGGTGTGCAGGGTCAGATAGTCGATCCGATTTTCAAGCGGGACAATCCAGCGGTTCAGCAGATCGCGCGGGCGAATCTGCTGTCTTCCAAAATCGTCGATCAGCAGTATTCCGCCGTTGGCTTTGACCTGAAACGGGGCTTCATAGTATTTGTGAACGTCATCAAAAACCAGATCCAAGCCCGCCAGAGTTAACTCTCCTCCAACCATGATGAACGGGCGATGGATATGGACCCAACGCATATCCCGGCGCGGGTTCATTCGCAGCGCGCTGGTCGGAGGTTTCAGCCCTCCCGAACCGAGGTTACCGCCGGAACCGATGGGTCGCAGACTGCCAGTGACGGGTTTTAGACCACCGGTGACAGGTTTCAACCCACCGGTGACGGGCTTTAACCCGCCAGTAACGGATTTCAATCCACCGGTGGAACCCGTTTTTGTCCCATTCTCGGGGATGATCTTATGATTGACCGAATCGTACAGTTTTACAACCTGTCCGTCGATATACAGCGCGTAGGGTATGTACATGCTTTCATTGAGCGCCAGGTTGCCGATTGCCCGGGCGATGCTGGTCTTGCCGTTACCGGGAGGACCATAAAGGAACACCGACGTGCCTGAGTTGACTGCCGGACCGATGCGCTCGTAAGAGCGATCGGTGAGCACCAGATGGGCGAGCACCCGGCGCAGGTCGCCGTCTTTGACGATCGTGCGGTCGCGCCCCTGGGCTCGAATGGCGCGGATATAAACATCGAGCGGCACAGGCGCGGGTCCCGCATATTGACTGCGCTCAAGCGCTTCGCGCGCTCGCGAAATCCCCAAACCTGTAATCCCGTAGATATATGCGCCTTCGCCCAAGGCAGCGTTCTGGGCTGTTTTTACCTCGACCAATTTCTCCCTTTTAAGGATTTCGATCAGTTGATCGACGACACCCGGGAATGGCAGAGCCAGCTCCTCAGCGATCCGAAAGCCGGTTAAATAGCCCTGGTAGTACAGCAGTTTCAACGCCAGGTCTTGCAGCCACAGCCCCGAAAGCCCAGTATCTTCAATCTTGGTGATCGGCGGAGGAAAAAACAGACTTCGATCGATTTCGCGGGCGCCTAAAAGTCCAGAGCCCATTGCAGATTGATCGCTTAACAAATCGCACCTTCCAGAGGTATTGATCTTCGGCTGATAGAGATTATAATCCATTTGCCTCAGGGACTACGGAATCTTAGGATGAAAGATGGCATACTGATGAAAATTTCGGTGATCATTCCAGCATACAACGAACAAGCGACGATTCGGGAAATTATCAAGCGAGTGCAAAAAACCGGACTGGTTGATGAGATTCTGGTGGTTGATGACGGTTCAAAAGATAGCACGCGTGAAATTCTCGCCGAGTTGGAAGAACACGGGGAAATTCGAACGGTTCTGCACGAGAAAAATCAGGGGAAGGGCGCGGCTCTCACCACAGGGTTTAAGCAAGCCAGCGGCGACGTGTTCATCATCCAGGATGCGGATTTGGAATATGACCCGCGCGATTATCCCGAGCTTTTGCGTCCCATCGAAGAGGGGATCGCCGAGGTGGTCTTTGGGTCGCGATTCCTCGGCGCGGCAAGGCGACCAACGCTGTTCTGGCATATGGTTGCCAATAAGCTGCTCACGCTGTTGACCAATATCCTCTACGACAACATCCTGACAGACATGGAAACGGGTTATAAAGTTTTCCGCAGGGATGTGGTCAAAGACCTCACGATCCATGCCCGGCGCTTCGATTTCGAGCCGGAGTTTACGGCGAAAGTCCTGAAGCGGAAATATCGCATCTTTGAAGTGCCGATCACTTTTAACCCCCGCGATTACAGCGAAGGGAAAAAGATAAAAATCCAAGACGCCTTCGTCGCAGTTTGGACGTTATTAAAATACCGGTTTGTTGATTGAGCGACGCGGGTCTGCTCCGACAATGAGGCTGAGGCGCGTTAGCCAGGGAGCTGCGCCGCGAACGGGGGTCGATTCACTGGTCGTCCACGCCTGTCGGATGAATGTCTTTGACGTTCAGTTGTAGTGTTTCATTTCCGTTGTATCGATTTATCTCGAATGAGAACAGCAGATCGATAAACAGCGGCAGATCTGGCTGTAAATGCCCCAAGCGGAATGCAATTGCGTCATAAGTGATACGACCGTCCGTAACTGCCAGCTTCAAGTGACTGCTGTCTTTTCCAACCGGGCGGCTGCGCAGCACGCGAACACTGCGGCTGACAAACAACGCCGGTGGATTATCGCTTCCGGTCGGTTCGAGATTGGCAAGCTCGCCGGTCAAGCGCGGGTCGAGTTCGGAAAGCTCTAACTCCATATCTGCCTGAAACATCGGGCGGAGGTCGAAGCCTCCCAGTTCTGCGTTGGCTATCTCATTGAGCCGGTCGATCAACTCTGGCAAATCCGAGTTCCTAACCGTAAACCCTGCGGCTGCCGCGTGACCGCCATGGCGTATCAGAAGGTCAGCGCATTGATCCAGGGCGCGGGTGATGTGAAATTCGGGGATGCTTCGGCATGATCCGCGGGTGAACTCAGCCCCCTGGTGAGCGACGATCGCAGGGCGGTAATATTTTTCGAGCAGGCGCGCTGCCGCCAGACCGATTACGCCGGGGTTGTAGTCTTCGTTCACCGCGAAAAGCAGAGGCGCATCAGGCTCCGCGATCAGCGCGGTGGTTTCGGCGTGCGCCTGGATCGCACGCGTGATCTCCTGTCTTTCCTGGTTCTGTGAATTCAGCAATTGAGCTAATTTCCCGGCTTCAGCAACATCGCGGGTCAGGAGCAAATCCAAGGCTGCCTGGGCTGAATCCAGGCGCCCGGCGGCGTTCAAACGCGGTCCTAAGGCGAAACCAATGCTCTCGGCGTTGATGGAAGCCGGATTTAGCTGCGCTGCTCCGATCAGGGATAAAACACCCTGGCGGTGAGGCCGGCGGAGGTATTCCAAGCCGCTTCGCACAAGGTGGCGGTTCTCGCCGATTAGCGGCACCTGATCGGCGACCGTGCCCAGCGCGACCAGATCCAGGTATTCGTGGGCGGGCGAAAGATGCGGATCGTCTTGATGTTCGGCATAGTCTGGATCGAGCAGGGCGCAGGCTAGTTTGTAAACCAGACCCACTCCAGCTAAATTCCGATCCGGGTAGGTCTCGCCGGGTTGTTTGGGGTTGACGAGGGCGGTGACCTGTGGGAGTTGCTCGCCTGGATGATGATGATCGGTGATGATCAGATCCAGACCGATATTTTTGGCATGTTCCGCTTCCTTCAACGAGCGCACGCCGCAATCAACCGTGATTACCAGGCGAACCCCCTCTGCCTTCAGGGAATTTAATGCCTCGATATTTAATCCATATCCTTCCTCGAAACGGTTCGGGATGTACCCGCGCGCCTGCCCGCCCAGGCTGCGGACGACGTCTGTCAACAGCGCGGTGGCGGTTACGCCGTCGGCGTCGTAGTCTCCATATACAACGATTGGCTCGTTGTTTTTGATTGCATGATGGCGAATGCGTCCGGCTGCCTCCGGTACCCCAAGCATGTTTTGGGGCTGGCTGCCTTCCGGCGTATTTGCAAACAAGTAGCTTATTGCATCATCAAAAGTGGAATAACCCCGGTTGAACAGGAGCTGCCGCATAATCGGCGAGAAATCCTGCAAAGAAAGATCGGCAGCGGGCGTGATCGGTGGGGCGATGTTCCAACGCTTGATAATATCGGGGACCATTTAAAAAAGTATAGCACAGAAACCGGGGGCTCAAGCGTTTGGGCTGATCGGCATGGCGCGATTCAAGTTGACGCGCATTTGAAAACCTGCTATCATCATCTACTGGCATGACGAAGGGTAAAGCTTCCTAAGTAATGAAAAGTCTCCTTGAAAAACTGGCTGAGTTTACGACATGGTTGATCCCCGGTATGGGGGTTAAGCGGTGGCTGTTAATCATCCTGTTAGGCACGACCTTGTTAGGGGTCGGGTTGGGGATCATGCTGTTGGAGATCTATCGAACCGCGCCGGATACCTGGTGGCTGCCGGCGTTGTCCACCGCCTCGCTGCGTTTCTTGCCCCGGCCTCTGCGTGTGATTATTTTTGGGGGACTGGGGATCGGGTTGGTCCTTTTTGGGATTCTCGAATTGAACCGGGCGATCATCAAGCCCTTTTTGCGCCCGGGCGACCGGGTCGCGACCGCTGTGCGCAGCCATCGCCAGCGCGGACGGGGGCCGCGCGTGGTCGCGATCGGCGGCGGGCACGGTCTGGCGGCGCTGTTGCGCGGCATAAAACCTTATACCAACAACATCACCGCCATAGTGACGATGGCGGACGATGGCGGTTCTTCGGGGCGTCTGAGACAAGAACTGGGGATCCTGCCGCCCGGCGATATTCGTAACTGCCTGGCGGCGTTATCAAGCGATGAAGCCTTATTGGCGCAGCTCTTTCAATATCGTTTTGGCAATGGAAACGCCGGTCTGGATGGTCATTCCTTTGGAAACCTGTTCATCTCCGCCCTGGCGGATATCACGGGCAGTTTTGAGTCGGCTGTGGCTGAATCTGGCAAGGTCCTGGCTACCCAGGGGCAAGTGCTGCCCTCCACGCTGCACGATGTGCGTTTACAGGCGGATGTCAGGCTGCCTCATACGGACAGCCAGGTTCGGATTTATGGGGAGAGCCAAATTCCCATGTCGAACGGAAAAGTCCGTCATGTTTGGATCGAGCCAGAGAACCCGCCCGCATTCCCTCAAGCGATCCAGGCGATCCTGGCGGCAGAGTTGATCGTTGTTGGACCAGGCAGCCTTTACACCAGTATATTGCCCAATTTGCTGGTGCCCGACCTGATGCATGCGCTGCGCGCCAGCCGGGCTCTAAAGCTCTTTATATGTAATGTAGCAACTGAAAAGGGCGAGACTACGGGTTACAACAGCGGCGACCACATCCGGGTGATCGAAGAACATATCTCAGACAGGCTGTTCGATGTCGTGATTGCTAATCGCCGCTATGAGGGGAAAATCCCCGCGACGATCGACTGGGTCCGGATCGAACCTGGGATGGAAGAGGAATACTCGGTTTACGCGGCAGATCTTGTAGATAACCTATACCCATGGCGGCACGACTCTACCAAACTGGGGCAGGCGATTATGGATATCTTCCAGGAGCGAACTGGTCCTCTGGTAGAATAATGACCGGAATTCACCGGGTAATTCATCGGGTAAAACAAACTGGCAGGCTGCCAGAACAAAAAAACAAATGTAATCCTAAACTAACTTGATGGAGGCAAGAATGACAGTAAAAGTAGGTATCAACGGTTTCGGTCGAATTGGCCGGCAGGTTTTGAAAGCGGTGCGAGATTATCACCCCGACGAGTTGGAAGTCGTGGCGTTTAACGACATCGGCGACCTGAAAACGATGGCGCATTTACTAAAGTACGATTCGAACTATGGCAAATTCGATGGCACGGTTGAGGTCGACGATGGCGAACTCCTGGTCGATGGCAAACCGATAAAGGTTTTCAAGGAGACCGACCCGGCGAACATCCCCTGGGGCAGCCTGGGGGTTGAGATCGTTGTCGAAAGCACGGGCATTTTCACTATAAAGAGCGACGGGGTGAACAAAAAAGGGAAGACGGTAAAAGGAGCCGAGAACCACATCACCAAGGGCGGCGCAAAGAAAGTTATCATCTCCGCCCCAGCCGAGGGCGAGGACCTGACGGTGGTTCTGGGCGTCAACGACCAGATGTACGATCCCCAAAAACACAACGTCGTCTCCAATGCTTCCTGCACGACCAACGGTCTGGCGCCCGCGGTGAAGGTCGTTAATGATAAATACAAGGTCGTGCGCGGGTTTATGACCACGATTCATGCCTACACAAACGACCAGAAAATTTTGGACCTGCCGCACAGCGACCTGCGCCGGGCGCGCGCGGCAGCTATGAACATCATCCCCACAACCACGGGGGCGGCAAAAGCGATTAGGCTGGTGATCCCCGAACTGTCTGGCAAGTTGGATGGATATGCCCTGCGCGTTCCCACTTCGACGGTGTCCGTGATCGACCTGACGGTGGAGCTCGAAAACGCGGTTACAACCGAGCAGCTGCGCCAGGACTATCGGGATGTGGCAGCCGGTTCGCTCAAGGGCATCCTGGGCGCGGAAGACGAGCCCCTGGTGAGCATCGATTATAAGGGCGACCCGCGCAGCTCAATTGTTGATCTGCCATTCACAACCGTGTTGGGCAAAGAGGCTGGAAACTTTGCTAAGATCGTCGCCTGGTACGACAACGAATGGGGCTACTCCGTTCGAACGGCTGACCTGGCTGCCTTGATGGCGAAATACCTCTAGTATTTTTCCAGAACAGGTCAATTGCAACTTCTCGAATTGATCTGGTCGCGGAGGAAGCCATGTTTGATAAGAAGCTTGTCTCGGATATCGATGTGAATGGCAAGAAAGCGCTGGTGCGCGTGGATTTCAACGTTCCGATTAAAGACGGGCATGTTGAAGATGATACCCGCATCCGAGCCGCTTTGCCGACCATTAAATACCTGTTGGATCATGGGGCGGCGGTGATCCTTTGCTCGCATTTGGGGCGCCCAAAAGAGGGGCCGGACCCAAAATATTCCATGCGTCCGACCGCGGATCATCTTTCGAAATTACTGGGCATTCCGGTGGGGTTTTCCACGGAGGCGGTAGGACCGGTGGCAGAAGCTGCGGCGCAAAGTCTGAAACCAGGCGAGGTTTTGGTCTTGGAAAACACCCGTTTTTATAAAGGCGAGACCAAGAACGACCCGGAAATGGCGAAACAGCTTGCCTCGCTGGCAGATATTTATGTGAACGACGCGTTCGGGTCTGCACACCGGGCGCACGCTTCCACGGAGGGGATGGCTCACTATTTGCCGGCTGTCGCTGGATTCCTGATGGAGGAGGAGATTAAATACTTGGGTCAGGCGATCGCAGACCCGAAGCGACCGTTTGTGGCGATCCTGGGAGGCGCGAAGATCAGCGATAAGATCGGCGTGATTCGCAATCTGCTCAAGCTGGCGGATCTGGTGTTGATCGGCGGCGGAATGGCAAACACCTTCTTCAAGGCGCAGGGCTATCCGACTGGCGATTCTCTAGTCGATGAAGAAGCCCTCGACACCGCGCGTGAACTGCTGCGAGAAGGGAGCGTCAGGTTGCGCCTGCCGGTGGACGTGGTCATCGCCGACCGGTTCGAGAACGATGCCGCAAGCAAAGTGATGGAAACCGGCCCGGTGCCGGATGGCTGGCGCATCCTGGACATCGGTCCAGAGGCGGTATCGGCTTATGCCAAAGCGATCCACGGCGCGGGGACGGTGGTCTGGAACGGACCGATGGGCGTGTTCGAGCTGCCAAACTTTGCTAAAGGCACCTTTGGTGTGGCGAAAGCTGTAGCTGAGAGCAACGCCATATCGATCGTCGGCGGCGGTGATTCGGTTGCCGCGCTCAACCAATCGGGCTTGAGCGCTAAGATCACACACATCTCTACCGGCGGTGGAGCGTCCCTGGAAATGCTGGAAGGGTTGACGCTGCCCGGCGTCGCAGCGCTTTTGGACAAGTAATATCCGCTCAGAGAGGGATAAAGGCGGTTCGTCTTTATCCCTTTTGCATTAATCCGGCTGCAATTTACCCGTGGCGCTTGCCTATGCTTCGATCTGTCACACTAACGTTGTGATTTAGCATGTATTTCGAGCCGGTTGAAATTGCAGCCGCTTTTTTACAAAAAAAGAAACGAGGCAAAGAATGCGTAAACCGTTCGTCGCAGGAAATTGGAAGATGTACAAAACTATGGCTGAAGCCCGCCAGCTCGTTTCGGAGTTGGTGCCCGGCTTGCAGGGGATCGCCGGTGTCGAAAAAGTCCTGTGCCCGCCGTTTACCGATTTGCTGGCGGTCGCAGCGCTTCTGGAGGGTACCGACATCGGTTTGGGGGCTCAGAATATGTATTGGGAAACCGCCGGCGCTTTTACCGGTGAGGTCTCCCCGGCGATGGTGGCAGAAATGTGCCAGTATGTGATCATTGGTCATTCGGAGCGCCGGACCTTTTTTGGAGAAACGGACGAAACGATCAACCGTAAGGTTCATGCTGCGCTGGCGCATGGGTTGATTCCGATTGTGTGCGTTGGCGAGACGCTCGACCAGTACGAAGCTGGTCAAACCGCCGAAGTGGTGTCCCGCCAGGTCACGCTGGGGCTGGCGAGTCTCGAAGGTCTGGGCGACCCGCTGCGGGCTGCGGGTCTCGTTGTGGCTTATGAGCCGGTGTGGGCGATTGGAACCGGCAAACCTTCTACTCCGGAGGGCGCCTCGAAAGTGATCCGCGAAGTGATCCGACCGGCGTTAGCGCGCCTGTTTAGCCCCGAATCCGCCGAATTGATCCGCGTGCTCTATGGCGGTTCGGTCAACGGCAGCAACGCGGCTGAATACTTCAGCGATCCCGAGATCGACGGCGGTCTGGTGGGCGGCGCCAGCCTGAAGGTCGTGGATTTCACGCAGATCGTACAGGCTGCGGCGCGCTGAGCGAAACCGCATTTTGGCATGCCGCTCTACCTGGATGGCGTCGTTTGGATTGTGGTCTCGTTGGCGCCATTGATGTTGTTACAACGCCTGCTGCAGAAAGAGATCCAACTGATTTTCCTTTTCCTGACGCGCCGGGTCGATCTCTCGCTGACTCTATTTTCGGTGCTGTTTTTTCCGGGCGTGCTGCTGCACGAGGGCAGCCATTATCTGGCGGCGCGCATCTTGGGCGTCTCGACCGGCAGGTTTTCGCTGCTGCCCCAGCCGGCTGAGAATGGCAAGCTGCGGCTCGGGTACGTGGAGACCGCGCCGACGGATTGGTTTCGAGACGCGCTGATTGGAAGCGCCCCGCTGATCGCGGGCGGCGCGTTCGTGGGGTACGCCGGGATCGTTCAGTTGGGGCTGCTTTCGCTGACGCAAGCGTTGTTAAGCCAGGGTTTAGAGGCGTTCAGCCAAACGCTGAACGCCGCGATTGCGCGCTCCGATTTCTGGTTGTGGTTTTACCTGGCGCTCGTCGTCAGCAGCACGATGCTGCCGTCCGCCTCCGACCGGCAAGCCTGGCTTCCATTAGGGGTGATCCTGGGCGCGTTGTTGGGGTTGAGCCTGGTACTCGGCGCCGGTCCCTGGCTGGCGGAAAATCTGGCAGAGCCGTTCAACCGGTTTTTGAAAGCCGTATCGATCGTGTTTGCCATCAGCGCCGGGCTGCATCTAGTTTTGCTGCCGTTTGTGTGGCTCGTCCGCAAGGCGCTCGAGCGGGTGTTGAGGTTGGAAGTGGTAATATAATCGTGGTCTTGCCGGTTCTCACGATCGAGCGATCAGCAGAAGGAAGAAGTTGATGGCGCATCAGTGGTATGCCATTCGCAGCAAACCCAGAAAAGAGGAGGTGGTCTGGTTACAAATTTCCTCGCAGGGGTTCGAATCCTACTATCCCCGTATCCGGGTAAACCCGGTGAACCCGCGCTCGAAGAAGCTCAAGCCCTATTTTCCAGGATATTTATTCGTGTGGGCGGATCTGGAGGAGGTTGGGCAGTCGATTTTTCAATGGATGCCGCATTCGATTGGACTGGTCAGTTTTGGGGGCGAACCCTCAGTTGTGCCGGAGCATTTGGTCACGGCGATCCGGCAGAAACTCGACGGGATCAACGCCGCCGGTGGTGAGTTATTTAGCGGGTTGAAGCCCGGCGATTCGGTCTGGATCAGCGATGGGCCTTTCAAGGGTTACGAAGCAATATTTGACGAACGAGTGGCTGGCAGCGAGCGGGTTCGAGTTCTGCTGGAATTTCTGGGCAGCAAGCGGCAGGTATCTCTGACTCTGCGCGCCGGGCAGATCGAACAAAGAAAGAAGAAATAACCAAAAGCGTTCTTTGGAAGGCGCGCCAGGGTTGAGGAAAGCTGCCCGTAACTTCATTGCTGCACCCAGAACCAGGTTTGTCCTGGGAATTGCGCTTGGCGGCTTTTTTTTCTATCTCGCCGTGCGGGGCGTTGACTGGGCAGAGATCGGGGAAGGGCTGCGCCACGCCGATGCTCGCTTTGTCGCCGCGGCGTTCATGCTGATCTTGTTCAACATATTGATTAAGATTGTGCGCTGGAAAAAATTGCTGTTTTCAGCGGCGCAGCCGCTGAAAAGCGCCGAGGTTTCTGCGTCGTTTCTCTGGGCGCAGCTGCTCAATTCGTTGTTTCCGCTGCGGGTGGGCGAGGTCAGCCGAGTGGTTGTGATGGGGGGGCGCGGGGCGGATCACGGTTTTGTGATCGGCACCATTCTCATTGAGAAATACCTCGATACGCTGGCGTTTGGCGTTTTGCTCAGCGTGGTTGGGTTGACCCTGCCGATGCCAGACTGGCTTGCGAGCCCGGCAAGGTCGTTCATTGTGCTGGTTGGGCTGAGCGCTTTGGCGATCCTGTTCCTCAGCCGGAATCAAGCCCGGGTGCAGCATTGGGCGAAGCGGATCAGCCGCGGCTTCGGGGAGCGGGCTGCGGACTTCACCCTTAAGAATCTTCATTCAGCGTATTCCGCTCTGCACGCGGTTAAGCAAACCCCCAACCTGCTGTATGTGACCGCGCTGACGCTGTTGATCTGGCTGACTGCCCTGGCTACAAATCAGGCGCTGTTTCTGGCGCTGAATTTGGAATTGCCGGTCAAAGCTGCGCTGGTCGTGCTGGCAACGATCACGGTGGGTCTGAGCCTTCCGGCGCTGCCCGGAAAAGTTGGGGTTTTTGAGTATGCCTGCATCTTGGCGTTGGGTCTGTTCGAGGTCGATCAATCCCGCGCCCTAAGTTACGGTATACTCCTGCACATGGTTGTGTATTTTCCCATAGTCGTTCTTGGAATATTATCTGTCCAATATCTTCAGATGAGAACGCCCAGCCCGGTTCGTCAAAAAACCAACCAGGCTGAATAGCCGCTCGAAAACTGGTTCGCTGAAAATGCATTCTGTCTTGTTTGTCTGTACAGCCAATATTTGCCGATCTCCGATGGCGGAAGGGATTTTGCTCGAAAAGACAGCCGTTGAGAAAGAGAACTGGCGGATCGCCTCCGCTGGCGTGTTTGCCGAATATGGATACCCGCCGGCGCAAAATACCCTTATGATCCTGTTGGAAAAGGGGATCGACCTGAGCGAGCGGCGATCTACGCCCATCTCCGCCGAACTGGTTCAGCAGTATCGACTCATCTTGACCATGGAACAGGGTCACAAGGAGGCGCTTCAGGCGGCTTTTCCAGACGAGGCAGAGCGGACCTTTTTGTTCAGCGAGATGGTGGGCGAGTATCGCGATATCGTCGATCCGATTGGGAAAGCGCTGGTAGATTATCGCGACACCGCGCAGGAAATCGAATCGATCCTGGAGCGGGGGTTTGAAAGAATCCGCGCGCTTTCAAGCGAACCCTACGATCGAAATGAAACTTCAGACCTCATCAACCCAGAATGAGCGATTGAGAATCCTGGCGATCCTGGTTCTGGCAGGGATCAGCGGGCTGGTATTTATTTTTATTATGCCTGCCTGGCAGCATTATGACGAACCCAACCATTTTGAGCATGTCTGGCTGGCTGCCAACCTCGAGCGTTTACCTCAGCCGGGGGATTATTCCCCGAAGTTGAGCCGCCAGGTTTTAAAATCGATGATCGATAAGGGCTTCTTCGCCCGGCTGGGTTATCAACCGGAGCTCGGACCGCCGGGGGAAAAAGTGCGCCTCCCGGGCTATTCTCAGCTCAGCGAGCCGCCATTGTATTACACAATCGCCGCGCTTCCGCTCAGGCTGATCGCCGATCGCAGTGTCGCAGTCCAGTTGTATGCCGCGCGGCTGGTTTCCTGGCTTTTCTATTTGCTCACGATCCTTTTCGCCGGCGGGATCGCCTTCGAACTCACCCCCGCCGGGCACGCGCTGCGCTGGATGCTGCCGATCACGATTGCATTCACGCCGGCGTTTGCCGACTTGATGACCGCGGTCAACAACGACGCGGCTGCGATCAGCATTTCAACGGCTCTGCTGTGGGTTTGCATTCGTTTGGTCCGCCGGGGACCGTCTTTGTTTGACCTGGTTCTTTTGGTGGGGTTGGCTGGCATGGCGGCGCTCACCAAGATCACCTCGATAATTATCCTGGTCGCAATCGTACCGGCGCTGTTGTTCGCCTTTTTGCGCGGCCGCTGGCGCTGGGCAGCCTGGGGATTGCTGGCGGCGGGCAGCGCGGCGTTTCTCGTTGCCACCGTCTGCTGGGACGATCCAGCCGGGTGGTACCGCAACACGGCTCAGTTGGCGCCGGTGCGGGCGCAGAACGAGCTGGCGCCGCTGGATGAGCACATGCTTGCAATTCAGGTGGGCGCAGAGACCACGCCCGATTATTACGCCCACGTCTTTCAGCATTTTCCCAGCGAGACCGCCAGACAGCTTGCCGGGAAAGAGGTGACGTTTGGCTTTTGGTTCTGGTCGGATCGGGAACAGCGGGTGCGCTCCCCGATTTTGCGCGCTGACAGTCAGAGTTTTTCCGAGCCGTTGGAGGTTACCACTGAGCCAAAATTCTATGCCTTCCACACCGCGCTGTCCGACAATTTGGAACGTATCTGGATCGACCTGGATGCGGAGGTCGGCGCTAAGGGCTCGTGGATTTTTGTGGATGGGGTAACGCTAGCTGAGGGTGAATTTCCGCTTTCCGACCCGCCTCATTTCTCGACGAGCAGCGCTGAAACCGGCGAGTGGGGCGGGCGACCATTTACAAACCTGATCCGCAACGGTTCGGCGGAGAACAGGGGGGTGCGCGTTGCGCCCTGGCTGGATAACCGGCTGGCGCACTATCTGCCGGACCAGGCGCGGCCTTCGCTTCTGCTCGCTTCGCTGCTCGATCCGGCAGGAGGCGGGTACCTTTACAGCACAACGGTTGCGCATCTGTTTCGCACCTATTGGGCGCGCTTTGGCTGGGGCAATGTGCCGGCAGCCCAGCCTCAGTTTGTCCAGCAGATGGTTTTGGTTTTCTCGCTGCTGGGTCTCTTGGGCGCGGCGGTAGGCGGTTTGCGAGCCTGGAAGCGAGTTCCCTGGGACGTGGCTGCGGTGCTGGCGATCGCGTTGCTGCCTCTGCTTTTCATGGCGCTCACCCGCGGCGGGGCTTATCTGGCGTCGCCAGGCTTCTACATTCCCACCGCGCGCTACATTTATCCTGCCATCATCCCCCTGGCGCTTTTGCTGAGCTGCGGCTGGCTGGAGATTTCCACCTGGATGCAGAACGCCTATCGGCGCTGGCTGCGGCGCGATCAACTCGATGATGAGGCAATTCAAACCAGACAGAAGCGGTTTGCCATGATCCAGTCCGGAGCTTATCTGCTGTTTTTCGCCATTCTCAACCTGCTATCCCTGGCAGGGGTACACCAATATTTCAGCGGCGTTTGATGGAGATGATTACAATTCGCCGGCGGAGAGAGCAGACAATGCAACAGCCTAAGCCGCGCGCTGTGGTTTATTTCAGCGGGGTGTGGCTCAGCCTGTTGATCATCATGAGCGGTTGCAGCGGAGGCGCTCAAACGCCAAACCAGGACCTGACTGTCCCCACGTTGAACCCGCTTCCAGGTAACACGCCGCTGCCGGGTCTGATCGAGACTGAAATCTCAATCACCGCGCCGGTCGTTCGGGACACCGTCGCGGCTACCGTTCCAAGTCTGCCGCCGGCTGCCCCTCAAAAGCCGCCGTACCCTGTTCCGGGGATCGAGCTGGATGCCGTGAACGCGCGGACGCTTGAGTTGACCCGCCAGGTGGGCGCGCATTGGGTTCGCCGAAACGCTCTGAACTGGTCCGCAGTCGAGCCAGACGAGGGTCAACGCAATTGGGGCGCAATCGCGGGCTTTGAAGCGGAATTGCAGGCTGCCGCTCAGCAGGGGTTGGAGCAGATCATGATTGTGCGCGGCGCCCCTGAATGGGCGCGGAAAACTGCGGGTTACCCGTGCAGCGCCGTCTCCGAGCAGAAAATTGCGGCGTTCGCCCTGTTTATGCACGATGCGGCGCTGCGCTACGGTCAGCCGCCCTATCGGGCGCGCTTTTGGGAGATTGGCAACGAACCGGATGTCGATCCAGCCGAACTCCCGCCCGACAGCCCCTTTGGATGCTGGGGCGATTCATCTGACCCGTATTATGGCGGGGGATATTATGCGCAGGTCTTAGGCGCGGTTTACCCGGCAGTCAAATCAGCCAACCCGGACGCCCAGGTATTGATCGGCGGGCTCTTGATCGATTGTGATCCGGTCAATCCGCCGGAAGGCAAGTCCTGTGTTCCGTCGAGATTTTTAGAAGGCGTGCTCAAAGGCGGCGGCGGAGAATACTTCGACGGGGTCAGCTTTCACGCTTACGACTATTACACTGGTTATCAAGAATACGGCAATTCGAATTGGCACAGCCTTTGGAACAGCACGGGTCCGGTGTTGACAGCCAAAGCGCGCTATATCCGCAGCCTGCTGGCAGCCTATCAGGTTTCTGGAAAATTCCTGATAAACAGCGAAGCGGGTCTGCTTTGTCCGGACGCCAACAACGGTCCGGTTTGCAGAAGCCAGGAATTCGAGCTGACCAAAGCGGCGTACCTGGCGCAGGCGCATACCACCGCGCTGGTGGAAGGTCTGTGGGCGAACATCTGGTACAGCCTCGAAGGTTGGCGCGGCACCGCGCTCGTGGACGAGACGGGGGCGCCAAACCAGGCGTTTCGGGCGTTTCAATTCAACGCGGGCTGGCTGGCAGGCGCAGCCTACTCACGCCCGTTGAACGCGATCCCAGGCGTGCGCGGCTATGAGTTTACGCGCGCTGGAAAACGCCTGCAGGTTTTTTGGGCGCTCGATGACCAGGAACATTGGTATAAACTCGAACAGGCTCCCCAAGCGGTTTTTGACCTGTTTGGGGCGCCTGTGAACCCGGCGGGCGGGGTGAGCATCACCCGTAAGCCGGTCTATGTTGAATGGGAGAATTGATCCGGCGGGTGGGTCAGCGCAGCGCCTTGATGGCGGCTTCCAGCACCGCGTCTATCTGACCCAGGGCGCTTTCCAACGTCACCGGCACGACGATCTCGGGCGTAATGCCGACCCCTTCGATGACCACTTTCCCGTCCGGCGAGACTGGGCGACCGGTTGGGAACTGCATCTTGAAGTCACCCGGTAATGAATATTGTCCTAAGCCGACCTCGCCAAACGCGCCGGCAGTGGGGTAATGCCCCACGACGACAGAACGCTGGTCGTGCTGCATGGCGTAAGCAAAGCCCTCGCAGGCGCTGACACAATCCGAACTCACTAGAACCGCGATCGGTCCTTTGTAATGCAGGGGAGCCGGTCTGATGCGGGTGGGGTAACCGGTTGGCTCGAACTTGCCCGTGTTTTCGTTGTAATAATGGTTCTCGTACAGCACGGCTTCGCGATCGAAGAAGTAGCCGGCGAAGTCCATCGCCAGACCCAACGACCCCCCCGAGTTGACCCGCAGATCGATCACCAGCCCGGGCACGTCGTTGTCGATCAGGTTTTTGATGGTGCGATCCCACATGCTAGCCATCAGGTTGTAGTCGTCGCTGAAGGTATTGATGCGGATGTAGCCTAACCCGCTGCCTTCCATTATTTCGCCATACAACGGCAGTTCGACTGGGTCCGCGGTAAAGCTGGGGATCGTTCTGAAAAGCGAATCGTATTCAACGACCGCATTGAGCGATTTGGTTTGCGGTTGGGCGCTGTCTGGGTTTTGAAAACTAATTTGAACCGTGGATTGCGGGGGCATGCGCGTTAAAAACGATACCTGCGCTTGCTGGCGGGTGTGCTCGGTGGAGTAGGGACCGAATCCGGGGATCACTTTCTTCAAGGCGGCGTCCAGCGTTTCCCCGTTCCAGCTTCGCATCTCTGCGCCCGGCAAAATTCTCGCCTGCTCGGCTGGATTATTGGGCAGAACCTCTGCTGCGATCACCCGCCCGTCGCTCAGGCGCTTTAAAACCAAGCCCAAGCCTCCACCGTAATCCTCGAAGAAAACATCTCGATCCAGCGTCAAGTTCACGTGTCCATCGGGGATGCTGAAGGCGAAGTCACGCAGCGTGCGGTAAAACTGCTGGTTGTTCGTGACGCGGTCAAAGCGCGGCTGGAAATCTTTTTCCAGGGCTGCCCAATCGATGCCTTTCTCGACGGTGAAGGGGTACTCGACAGAGGCGCGCTGGAAAAGCTCATGGAAAGCCGCGCCGTAGCCCAGCTTGGAAAAGTCCTTGACTGCGCCGGCGCCTTCTTCCAGCGTCAGGTTTGGCTGGCGTTCTTTGTAAACCCGAAACGGCTCGCTTTTCAGATCAACCAGGCTATAACCTGCCGGCACGGGCGCGATTGGGTCGTCTTCGGTGAACAGCTTGCCGTCAGCGCCAAACCCGCTGGGAAATCCCTGGTTTTCGTCTGGCGACCAGACAAGCAGGGTGCCGCCGATGATCTCGTTGTCCTGTTCGGGATCGACGATGACTGAGGTGTAAGCGGTGGACCAACCTGTGCCATCCCTTTCTTCCAGGAATGGATCGCCCCAGATGTTTGACCAGTAAGCGACCGCGAAGACCTGCACCCCCAGGTCGTCTTTGCCGTTGTTGTCAACATCGACCTGCGTGGCGTTAGGGGCTGAGGGCAGCGAGAGGGTGAATGACAACTTACCATCGCCTTCGATTTTCACCGGACCGAGCGTCTGACTCTCTAATGGAAAGATGAATTCTTTATCTCGGCGGACGAAACCGGCTTCGTCTTCCAGCAGCACAAAAGGCTGCGAAATTGTGTTCAGGAAGAAAGGCGATGTGTAGGGGATCTCTCCGAGAATCTCGATGGGCTCATCGGGGCTGGCGGTGAAACAGGTTTCAACCCGTTGGGGAACGCAGGTGGCTGCCGGCGGCGGTTCCTGAGCTGGCGCCTGGGTCGGTTCGGTTCCGGGCTGGGCGCCTTGCGTTGCGCGATTGGTCAGACTGATGATCGAGCAGGCGCTGCTGAAGATCAAAGCCAACGCCAGTAGAATGGTGAGTTTGAAGAATCTCATCTTTTTTACCTCTAACGTGACGGGTTATTGATTTCTTTCCGTGATTTCCTCGAGCTTGGAGGTCAGTTGTTCTAGCTGATCTTTCAGAGACTGGATCTCCTGGTAGGTCGGCACCTGGCGTTGGGTCAGATGCTGCTCGATTTGAGCTTCCAGTCGTTCTCTGTCCTTCTGCGGAGCGGACAGACTGAGCAGTTTTTCGAGCAAGCGCTGACCTTCGCGTGCGGTTAATTCGCCCGATTTGACCAGGCTTTGAACCCGTGATTGGATCTCTTCATCGATCTGATGAAATAATCCCTGGGGCGGGCGCAATCGGCGCTGCCAGCTTGCCAGGCGGTCGCCGCTGTCGCGAATAAGGCTGGTGAGGAAGGTATTCGAGAGGACCCCGTTCTGTTTGCGTTCCTGTTCGAGGATGATTTGGGTCAGGGTCAGGCTGGTCAGGTCTTCGCCCGAAGCGTGGTCGATCACCTGGACTTCGTGACCGGCGCGAATCAACTCAGCCACGCCCTCCAAAGTGACATACTGCTTGGCTTCGGTGTCGTACAGCTTGCGGTTCGGGTATCTCTTGATAACAATCATTGCGTAACATCCAGGACAGCAATTGTGTAAGGTTTTTCATTATATCAGCCAGTTGTAATAATGGGCTATGCTCTGAAAGCCCCGGGCATTAAATAAAAAAACCGGATGGAGAGCAGCGTCTCCATCCGGAAAGGGGTGTCTGCGGGTTCTGGAAAGTCTTAGGGTTTCTTCAGCTCGTCGATCTTCTTGGAGAGCGCGGTTATTTTTTCACCCAGAGCGTCGATATCCCCTTTTGAAGGGACATTCATCTTGTCCAGAACTGATTCGACGTTCTTGTTGAGCTCGTCTTCGGCTTTGCGAGCTTCCTTCTTGCGCCGATCCATGACTTCACGCACGAGCTTGCGCCCGTCCTTTTCAGCGATCTCGCCGCGCTCGACCAGCCGATCGACAAAATCCTCGATCTCTTCTTTGCCAAGCGCCACCGCGCCAATGCTCGCCAGGAGCACTTTGCGTACCATCTCGAAGAGCGGGTTCATCTCATTCTCATCGAGGTCTTCCACGACTTCAACTTTCGTTTTTGTAGCCATTTTTATCTCCTTATTGTTCGATTATCGCCGATCCGTTCTGTGTTCGGAACGATGACGGGTTGGATTTTTCTCCAGTTGCTTATGACGCACCGCGTCGTAAATAGTATATCACCTCTGATTTTGACTGTCAAGCCAACCGGGCGCTAAAATTTCGCTTGACGGCGCTTTCCAAGTCCACTATACTACATCTTGATTTTCGTGCGATTTCCCGTTTTGCTTGAATTGGTCGAAGCAGATATTCCTGCTTTTTAATTTTAATATGAGGTCTTAGGAGGAACGCGGTGAGTGTATTCCAGGATTCAGCTCAATTCTATGCCTGTGTCGGTGAATTGATGGACCGGGCGAAAATAGACCCCGCGATTGGACCAAAGATCGCCAAATCGGGCATTGTGATTCAATTCCGTTACTCCGACCCCGACGCGGTCACGACGGTTAACGGGCGCGACAAGCCCACCCAACCCGGCGCGTTTGTGGACGTCATCCACGGACCGACCGATTTAAAGCCAGACGTGACCATGTCGATGAAAGCGGATGTAGCGCACGCATTCTGGCATGGCAAGGTCAACTTGATTTCGGCGCTGGCAAAAAAGGATATTGTCGCTCAGGGACCCATTCCTAAGATCCTCAAACTGCTCCCGGCGGTTGAACCTCTTTACCGGATATATCCAGCTCTCTTGCGCGAGAAGGGTTACGCCAATCTGGCGCTGAAGTGATCAGGAGGCAAGGATGGCGAAGCGAACCGAAGACAAGACGATTCTAGTCACCGGGGTTGGCGGATACTGGGGGGCGCAGGTTGCCGCGCGGCTTTTATCGCAGCCGCAGCGGGGCGGCGCGGCGCAAAACCTCAGAGTTATTGGCGTCGACAATAATCCGCCGGAAATCGAAATCGAAGGTCTGGATTTCATCCAAGCCGATGTGCGCAATCCGTTATTGATCGAGGTCCTGAAAATCGAGAACGTTCAGACGGTGTGCCATCTGGCGTTTCAAGAATCCGTGCGCGATTCGGAAGCAAACTTCGACTTGAACGTGATGGGGACGATGAAGGTGCTGGGCGCCTGCGCCGAGACGGGGGTTAAAAAGGTGATTCTGAAAAGCAGCACCGCCATCTATGGGGCGCGCCCCACAAATCCGTCTTACCTCACCGAGAAGCATCCCCTGCAGGGGAGTCAATCTTACGCCTACAACCGGCATATGCTGGAAATCGAGGCGTTCTGTAATGGCTTTCGCCGCCAGGTGCCTCAGATTGAAATGACCGTGCTGCGATTTCCGAGCATCATTGGGCCGAAATGCGATACGCCTTTGACGCGTTTCTTAAAGCCGCCGTTTGTGCCCGTTTTACTGGGTTTTGACCCGTTGATGCAGATCATCCACGAAAAGGATGTTGTCGACGCGCTGCTCCACGCGCTGAGACAGGACGTTCCGGGGGTTTTCAATGTGGCTGCCGACGGGGTTTTACTGCTCAGCCGGCTGTGCCGGCTAGCCGCCAAAGTGCCGGTCCCCGTGGTGCATTTGTTTGCCTACTGGGGTATCGGCGTGACCAAGACTCTGGGCGCTTCAAACGCCAGACCCTGGCCCATCGAACCGGATTATCTGCGCTATGGCTGGCTGGCTGATTTGACAAACATGCGCGAAAAGCTGGGTTTCAGAGCGGTTTACACCGCCGAGGAAGCGCTGCGGGAATTTGCCGGGAAACAACGCCTGCGCCGGTACCTCCCCGAATCGAGGTCTTTGGCTTACGATGAAGAGCGGCTGCGAGACACGCTCGAACGCCGCAAAAGGATGCGGGAAACACGGTGAGCGCCGGTTGAAGGGTTGCTTGCGCGCACATAAAGGAGCGGTTCATGACCGATGAAAACGATCAGCTAGCAGATGATTTTATTGAAGCGTCCGACCTTGCAATCTCGGATGTGTCATCACAGACGAACGCTGGCGGAAACCTGCCAGCCGGTTCGCCTTCCGAGATCGAAAACGCCTCCGACCAGCGAGACATCATCGATGAGCTAGATGAATTGATCGAACGGGTTAAGCGGGTTCACCCGGATTATTCTCCGCCGCCCTTTTCTCCAACCAGCCTGATCGATTTCATTCGGGAAAACCTCAACAAGTTTTCACCCGCAGCTGCCGTGGGGATATTGACGCAGTTGCGCTCGACCATCCGCGAAGACTTGCTGGATGTGGACACCTGGAAGGGCATCTGGTACGTCCTCAACTATTCGCTGCAATACCAGCAGGATTTCCTGATGCGGCGTATGCGCGGCGATTATGAGACAGATGAATGGGGGCTTGACCAGGAATTCTTGCAGATCATCGAACCGTTTCTCGGCTTTATGTATCGCACCTACTGGCGGGTCGAAACCACCGGGCTGGAGAATGTTCCCGATGAAGGCAAAGCGCTGTTGGTCTGCAACCACTCGGGTCAACTTCCCTGGGATGGCACCATGGTCGGCGAATCGATCTACACCGAGCACCCCTCACAGCGGATCGTGCGCTCGCTTTACGCCTCCTGGTTTCCAACGCTGCCTTTTTTCTCGATGACCCTGACCAAGCTGGGGCAGGTGCTGGCAAACGAGGAAAACGGGATCCGGCTGCTGGAACAGGGTCACCTCGTGGCAGTCTTCCCGGAAGGATATAAAGGGGTGGGGAAGCTTTTTAAAGACCGGTATAAGCTCGCACGCTTTGGGCGGGGCGGATTTGTGCGCATGGCGCTCAGGACGGGCGCGCCGATGATCCCCGTTGCGGTTGTGGGCGCCGAAGAAACCTACATCTCGCTCACAAAATCAGACCTGATTGCCCGCCTGATCGGCTTTCCATACTTCCCCATTACGCCCACCTGGCCCTGGCTTGGTCCGCTTGGATTTGTTCCGCTCCCAACGAAATGGTACATCGACTATGGCGAGCCGATCCCGACTGATCAATACGATCCCGAAGCCGCGAACAACTTGATGTTAGTTTCCCAGCTTTCCGATCAAATCCGGAACATCGTCCAGACCATGATTTATGACCGGCTTGAAAAACGCCGCTCGGTGATCCTCGGATAGGTTCAGCGAAAATTTCGTCAAGATGATATACCGCGATACTGACCAGCTCAACCGCATCCTGAACCAGCTATTCGGTCAGATCGCCCAAGACCGTCAGGCGGTGGCGAAAGTCGCGCAGGCGCGCCTGGTTATCCGTTTCCGCTTCAGCCAACCTGCGTCTGAGGCCACGATCAACGGGCGCAAGTCGCCGCCGGAGGTCATATTCGGGAGAGATTCTGTTCGGGAGGACCTGGAAATCGACCTGTTGGCAGACAGCTTCCACCAGGTCATGATGGGCGAGCTGCCGCTGGGGAAGGCTTATGGGAGCAAGAAAATTCAGGTGCGCGGACCGATCTGGAAGTCTTTCGTCTTGGCAGACCTCTTCCACAGTGGACAACGGATCTACCCGGCTATTTGGGGGGATTTTCAAGCAGGCCGAATCGTGTAGAGGCAGCGCTGGGTTTAGGGTTTATCATAACGGTTCGCTCACGGATACTACCTGAAGTCCAGCTTTTCAAGCGCCATCTCTAAGTCATCCAGCGTGCTGCTCAGCCGGTGGATCGGTTTATCGTGCTGGCGCATTTTTTCTTCCAGGGCGGTCGCTTCGAGGATGCGGCGCACCACGCGCGGGTCATGCCGGGACTGGGCGATCTGTTCCAGTTCTTCGATCACCAGCCGGCGGCTGATCGGAATGTTGTGCCGGGCGAGCGTTTCTTTATAGAACGGATAATCTTCAGCCATTTTAAGCGTGACCGTCTCAAACCCGTGCTGCGCCACCGCTAGGCGCGCCGAATATTTCATGATGTTGTATGAAAACATATAGAAATCTTCCTGGCTTGGTTCGATCAGGATGACATCCACGTCTGGATAGGCGCGTTTGATTTGCTTGATGTGATATTGCAGCCCGGCATGAAGCATGATGCGAAAAGTCTGGCTGGCAATCGATTGGATCCCCTGGTTGGTGAGCGATGGTCTGTTGTTGGAAGCCGGGTCGACTTCAGCGTTTGGATGATGATCGAAGGGCACCAACGGATTAATACAAACGATCAAACGCGCGCCATGTTCAATTGCCAGGTCGATGCTGGCGTTGCCTCTGGCGCCGCCATCGATATATTCCTGGTCGCCAATCCGCATCGGTTTATAAATCAGCGGAAAGGCGGCAGACGCCGCAACCGCCTGCGATATCGTCGATTCTAGATAGCCCGTCCCGAAGATTTCTCGCCTTCCATCGTCCAGCGCAGTCGCGCTGATAAACAGCTTTTTATCCAACGCGGTAAACTGGTTGGGGAGGTTCAACTGACGCAGCCCCTCGCGGACAAACATCTCCAGCCCACGGCTGTCATATAAACCAGCCGGCAGCGCCTCGGTCAGCGACCAGAGCAGGTCCACCAGCGTCATATCGCCGATGTGAATCAGGTAATCGATCCAGGCTGTCAGCAATTTTGCCGGCAGACGAATGCCCCAGCGCGCGTAATCGAACCAGTTCAGCTTGAAGACCTGCCCGCGATCGACGTGCTTCACGCGCGGATGGCGACCATCGATAACTTGATACATGGTTTCGGGGCTGACGCCGTTCGCCAGGAACGCCGCGATCAATGCGCCGGCGCTGGTGCCGACATAGATGTCAAAGTCGTTGATGGTCCGATCGAGCAGCAGGTCATTGATCGCCCGCAGCGCGCCGATTTCATACACTGCTCCGGTCAATCCCCCGCCCGCCAGAACGAGCGCCGTTTTCGACGATTGTTTTCTCACCACTACAGGCTCCACAGACCAAAAGATATAAAACAGATCACGTAACTGGTACGAATGGACAGGATAGCTCACAATATAGCATTGGGAGAGATGACTGTCAATGTCTCGGACAACCCTACATTACGAGGTTATAATCGTTATGAAATGGACTTTGCTACGCCTCTCCTCGAAATCCGGAACAAAGAAAAGCCTCGCCCACCTCAGAAGAGCGTGGGTCTTGCGTTGGGCGGCGGCGTTGTGCGTGGACTGGCGCATATCGGCGTGATTACCGTTTTAGAGGAAGCCGGGATTGAAGTGGACTATGTTGCTGGAACCAGCGCCGGTTCGATTATCGCCGTGCTGTATTCAGCCGGAATCAACGCCAACGAACTGCGCGAGTTCGCATTGAACTTTCATTGGTGGCAAATTGCCCGTCCGGTCTGGCCCCGACGTGGGTTGGTTTCTTTCGATCGCCTGGCGCATTTCCTGCGGGATCGCATCGGGGATATCGAGTTCAAAGATCTTAAAATTCCCTGTTCGGTGGTTGCTTCGGATATTGAAACAGGCGAACGCGTGACCATTCGTTCAGGTCCGGTGATCCCAGCGATCCAAGCCAGTTGCTCGGTCCCGGGTCTTGTCGAACCCGTCGAGCTGTACGGTCGCCGCCTGTGCGACGGCGGCGTTACCGACATGCTGCCTGTATCTGCGCTGCGCGAGATGGGCGCCGGTTTTACGATTGGGGTCGATATTTTTACTTTCAAATTGCGGCGCTATCTGGGTCCGTTGGGTTATCTATGGGCTGCGCTGGAGATCTTGCTGGAACGCGCCGGCGGCGGGTTGGATTATGCCGATTGCGTCATCGCGCCGGACCTGCAAGGCGAGACATATATCAATTTTCAGAAGCGGAACCGTTTGTTCGAACTGGGGCGCCTCGCCACTTTACAGAAATTGGAGTGCATCAGAGACGAAATCGGGCAAGAGGGGGTACACCAACTCACTCAACCGGCAGACGCTGTCCGCATCCGCGGATAGGAGCAAAAAACCACAGCCGATGAAGGTTTTATCCCTGAGCGACACCGAACTGCCTTTTATTTACAGTCCTCAAGTAAGGAATCGTTTCAAGGGAACTGACTTGATCCTGGGCTGCGGCGACCTGCCGTATTACTATCTCGAATATGTTTATGACGCTCTCGGCAGCCCGCTCTTTTTTGTGCGTGGAAATCACGACAAGGAGATCGAGTACACCATAGAAGGACAACGAACTTACCCGCATGGCGGCGTTGATCTGCACCGCAGAACCGCAATCGCTAAGGGGTTGATCCTGGCAGGCATCGAAGGCAGCGTCAAATACCGGAATGGTCCGTATCAATACACACAGTCCGAGATGTGGTTTCATGTCCTGCGCCTGGTCCCAGCATTCTTGTATTATCGCCTGAGATTTGGGCGCTTTGTGGACCTGATGATCACTCACGCCCCGCCGGCGGGGATTCACGATAGGGATGATCTGCCGCACCATGGGATTCGGGCTTTCCGCTGGTTAATTGACGTCTTCCATCCGGCTTATTTTATTCACGGGCACATCCATGTTCATCGACCGGATATCGATACAGAAACAATCATCGGAAGCACACGGGTGATTAACACTTATGGCTACCGCGAAATTATGGTCGAGCTTCGAAAAGACTGAACGATATTTATTCAGCGGCAGATCAAAGTGGGGACTTTTGAGACCTGCAGAATAGAATCTACGGCGCTGCCTAGAACCACCTCGAGCACCGGTTGCAGCCCGTATCCCCCCATAATGATGAAGTCTGCGCCAACTTGGTTAACGGTTTCCATCAGAACCTCGGCGGGTTGTCCCTTTTCAAGAATAAAGGCGGGTTTTAAATCATGCCGGTCTAAATATCCTCGAGCATGTTTCAGCGCCTCTTTACTTGTCCCTTGCACGTCTTCAACCACCAGGACATGCAGCTCGGTCTGCCACTTTTGAGCCAGGTAGGCGGCTACGAATAAAGCCTCGTGAGCCTTGGGGCTGTCGTCGTAAGCCAGGACAGCGCGCCTGAGTTCGGATACGGTTTGAGGGGTTGCCATCACCGGGCGCGGGCAGCGGGAGAGCAGGTTGCGGAAACCTGAACTCAAGCGCTCGATGGACAGATTTCCGGGCGGATAGGAGAGGTTCACGACCACCAGATCGGTTGCGGGGGCTCGCCGACAGGTTTGTTCCACAATATCGCCCGCGCTAAACACCAACTGCCCCTTGACGCCGGCTTCGGTACAGCGCCGGTTGAATTCGTTCTCGAATTCTGTCTGATTAAACTCTGGAGGAATTTCGGCTGGCAGGACATGCAGACCGTGAATTTCTGCCGATTCGCGTTGGGCGATCTGGATTGCCTGTTCAAGCGCACACCAGCCATCCGGTTTGCCATTAACGGGCACTAAAAGGTCGAGGAAGAGCCGCTCATCATTGCGCTGAATAAGCTGCCCCCGCCACTTTCCTGGTGGAGGACCGCTTTCCAGTTCATCTGGAATCACCAGGTCATGCAATTTTCCGCCCAAGCGGCTGATCCAATTCGTTTTTTGATCTTCCAAGAGATGCTCGAGGATAAACTCTGTCCGAACCGAGAAGCCCAGCTCGGCTTCTAGTTCTGCGCGGTGATCTGCAATCCAGATGTATAGATCGGTTTCGGTGCGGTTGGGGAAGTCTCTCAGCATCCCTCTTTCACGCGTCATCTCCACGATGGGCAAGTAGATATGATCGTACCAATGGGTGACCGCTTCATCGTAGGGGATGTATCTTTGGAAGTCGATGCCTAAAAAATAGCGATGGACATCAATGTGTTCCAGCAAGATCGGATATTTCCCCGGCACAGTGGCGCTGAGGTCCGCTTTGGGACGCAATTGATCCAGGTGGGTTTGCTCCAGGAACTGGTCGTATTCGGCTTTCAAAATCAGTTCGTCGGGCGTGATGTCCGGCGTCAGTAGCACCCGGGTGCGCACCTCGGTGACATAAGCCTGGATGTATTCTGCACCCATTTGGCGGGCGACCGATACGCGATGATTGCCGTCCTGGACGAAATACACTTCGCCGATCTTATAGACCTCGATCGGCGGTAAGCCAGCCAACCCTGAAGCTGCCAGGTGGATGCGCGCCCAGCGATCTTGCTGGACATCATGGCGCGGCAGGAAATCGCGGGTAAAATCCGTGTACCTTCCGACGCTGCCGACGATGGCATCCAGCGGGATGTCTTGTACGCCGCGGCGCTCTAATCCACCCTGGACTTTCAATAATTCTCGGACTTTATTGTAAGAGAGCAGTTGGTTCGATTCGCCGGTCAGGCGGGAGAGCAGCCCTTGCAAACTTGCCTGATTGCGGGCGCGCCGAAAATCCTCGACTGCTTCAACATAGTTTCTAGATGATTTTCTTGCCACGGATCAATTTTACTCTTTTCTAAAGGCTGAGGAAAAGGAATGTTGTCCAGCCATGATACAATCAGAAGGATCAATGTAATCCCGGATACCGTTCCCGTAAGGTCAGGAGGTAACTCAGTGCCGGTCCCTAATTTGACTTTTTTCTGCGAACTCGATTCTGCGCCGTTGGCATCCCTCTTGAACAATTCGATGATTGATGATTTGAAGACCATGCGAGCCGGGGTGAGCATGGGATTGCGCGATCTCAGCTCTGAACGGGCAGAGATTGTTAAAGATCTCAATAAAGCCGGCGTACCGTTAGTGGCGTGGCTGCTGCTTCCCAAGGAGGAAGGATACTGGTTTAATTTGCGCAACGCGCCGCAAGCCACGCGCCGCTATCTCGAATTTCGCGGATGGACTGAAAAACACGGTCTGAAATGGGCAGCAATTGGGTTGGATATCGAGCCGGACGTGCGGGAAATGGAAGATCTGGCAAATCGCAATTGGCGGTTAATCCCGTCCTATCTTGTCCGGGCGTTTGCGCGCTTTGAATATAAGAGAGGCTTGCTGGCATACCGCCGGCTGGTTTCACAAATCCATGCCGATGGGTATCTAGTCGAAAGCTATCAATTTCCCCTGATTGAAGACGAGCGCAAAGCGCGTTCCACACTGCTCCAGCGGGTATTCGGCTTGGTAAACCTCGCGGTAGATCGCGAGGTGTGGATGCTTTATACAAGTCATCTAAGACCTTACGGCGCCGGGATATTGGGCAGTTATGCCGAAGATGCCCAGGCGATCGCTGTGGGCAGCACCGGCGGCGGGGTGGATATTCATTCAACCGATATCCGACCGCTTTCCTGGGATGAATTGACCCGAGATTTGCGCCTGGCTTGGTACTCGTGCAACGATATTTATATTTTTAGCCTGGAGGGGTGCGCTCAGCAGGGATATATTGAGAAGTTGAAGCAGCTCCGTTGGGACTACCCAGTCATCCTCCCGGAGACGAGTATGCAGCGAGTGGACGGCTGGCGCCGTTCGCTTCAGTCCGTATTGTGGCTGTTTTCGCATCTGGCGGTTATCTTGGGGATCGTGCTGGGCATCTTTGTCGCCTGGAGGGCGATTCTGCATTGGTGGTCGGGGAGAAATCGTCCCAATTCATAAACATTTAAGTCTGGTCTTTTTCCCCACGTTGAAAGACCAGACTCAACTGGCTCTGATAGACAAAGCTTAGTAACCGCTCAATCGACTTGTTCGACCAGATAATTCTGAATGCCCATCTGCTCGATCTGATCCAGTTGGGCTTCGATCCAGTCGATGTGATCTTCTTCGTCCGTCAAATTTCCTTCGAGCAGTTCACGCGTTCCATTGTCGCCCAATTCGACTGCCAGGCGGATCCCTTCATTGTAGCCTTTGACAGCCGTGTACTCGCTCTGCAGATCGTTCGAGTGCTGGGTTTTTACGTCAGCGCCGATGTGAATCTTGTTCAGGTTGCTGACAATCGGAACGCCCTCTAAAAAAATGATGCGGCTGATCAATTTCTCGGCGTGTTTCATCTCTGTGATCGCTCGGGCTTCGATTTTAGCGTGCAGTTTTCCGTACCCCCAATTGCTGCACATCTCGGAATGAACGATATACTGATTGATCGCGGTCAGTTCATCCGCCAGAAGGGCATTCAAACGTTCGATTATTTGCGGGTTTCCTATCATCTCACGGCTCGCCTTTCTCTATTTTTTTCAAGAAGCGTGGTTAAAATTCGAGTTCTGCGTCATGAATCGCGTTTCAGTTATTATAATATCATGAGGTACTCTTTTTAATTCAATGTTGACGGAAAAAGGAATATGAAAATAGCTGATCAGGAAATGGCAGAGGGGATTCTCTTCACAGATATGTATCAATTGACGATGGCGCAGGTTTATTTTCAAATGGGTCTGCATGAAAAGCAGGTCCAGTTTGACCATTTTTTCCGCGATTATCCCGATTACGGCACGCACAAGGCAGGATATTGCATCAACGCCGGTTTGGAATGGCTGCTGGATTGGATGGCGCGGGTGCATTTTCGGGATGAGGATATTGAATATCTGCGCGGTCAGAAAACCCACCGCGGCGACCCGATGTTTCGCCCCGACTTCCTGGACTGGCTTCAGAGCCGCTGCGATTTTTCCTCGTTGAGTCTTTGGGCAATCCCGGAGGGTCGTGTAGTCCACCCAAATGAACCGCTAACGGTCGTGCGTGGTCCGATCGCGCTGGCGCAAATCCTGGAAACTTCATTATTGAACCATTTGAATTACCAGACCCTAATTGCAACTAAAGCTTCGCGCATCCACGAGGTCGGTCGCAAACGACTGTTGTTGGAGTTCGGGTTGCGGCGCGCTCAAGGTAAAGGCGCGAATGCCGGCGCTCGGGCGGCGCTAATTGGCGGAGCAGACTACTCCTCCAACGTCGGCGCGTCCGCGGTGATGGGCACCGCGCCAAAAGGGACGCATGCGCACAGCCTGGTGCAGCTCTACATGGCGCTCGGAATGGGAGAGCTGGAGGCGTTTCAGGCGTATGCGGATGTGTTTCCAGACGAAACCATTCTGTTGGTGGACACCATCGATACGATCGAGAGCGGCGTGCCAAATGCCATCAAGGTCTTTGAGGGGCTGCGCCGCAAGGGTTACGCGCCGCTCGGCATCCGCCTGGATTCGGGAGACCTGGCTTATTTGAGCATCCAGGCTGCCAGGATGTTGAATGAAGCCGGTTTCGAAGACGTTTCCATCGTTCTTTCCAATAACTTGGACGAGCTGGTGATCTGGCAGATTATCACCCAGATCAGCCTGGAGGCGCCGCGCTACGGGCTGGACGCCGACCGGTTGATCAACCGCCTGGTTTATGGGGTCGGCACTCACCTGATCACCTCCTGGGGAGAGCCAGCCCTGGGCGGCGTCTACAAACTGGTCGCCGTTTACGACCAGGATAAATGGATCCCGGCTTTGAAAGTCTCCGAATCGCCAACAAAGACCCCGAACCCGGGTTACAAGCGCGTCTGGAGGGTATATGACAATCGAGGAAATGCTACGGCGGACTTGATCAGTCTGGATGAAGAGGACTTCTCCGCCGAGGATCAGGTTGTGCTGCGCCATCCGTACGAGTATTCCAAGATGCGCACCTTGAACCGCTCAGAAATCTCGGAAATTGAGCCGCTGCTGGTGGAGGTGCTGCGTGAGGGTCAGCTTGTATATGACCTGCCGGATTTAGAACAGATACGCCTGACAAGAAATTTGGATATCGAACGGCTGGATCCCGGTGTGAAGCGCATTATGAATCCACACATCTATCATGTTTCGCTTTCCAACAAGCTGCTGAGCTTGAAGCAGACATTGATCGATGAGGCGCGGGAGAAGAAATAGAAAAGACGGCTCTGGAGGATAGGGATGAAGATCTTCGAATCTCGATTTTTGTGGGGGGGATTGCTGATCCTGGCAGGGCTGCTGTTCCTGGTAGACAATCTTGGAATTGTTAAACTGGGTGATCTTTTTTGGCTGATTCTTTTTATTGCCGCAGGCGCATTTTTTCTTTCGATGTTCTTCCAACATCGATCGAACTGGTGGGCGCTCATACCCGGCATTACATTGCTGAGCCTGGGCGCCTTGACGCTGATTAACCGGCTGGCGCCAGCAGTTGGCGCGCTGTGGGGCGGATTGATTGTTTTAGGGGGGATTGGAATCAGCTTTATTGCTGTTTACCTGGCGGAGCGGGAAAACTGGTGGGCAGTCATTCCGGGCGGGGTGCTATTGACCCTGGCGCTGGTGGCTGGTTTGGATGCGCGTAACCCGAGCACGCGCACAGCGGGGATATTCTTTCTGGGGCTGGGTCTCACGTTCGTGGTCCTGGCAATATTGCCCACCCCGCAGGGCGAGATGCGCTGGGCTTGGATCCCGGCGGGGATCTTGCTCTTAGCCGGGGCGCTTTTCTGGCTGGCTGCGGAGAATCTGTTCGTCTATTTCTTGCCGCTTACGTTGATCGGATTTGGCGGGTTCTTGATCTGGCGGGCGCTGAGGCGGCGTTAAAGCGGCGCAGCTCAAAGGTTCAGCCATCTGGCGGTCTGGCGCGGCAGTTCGCCGATTGGGCTGGCTCTGACGGTACAGATGGGCAGCGAATCGAGGAAAAGCCGACCATAGCGTTTGGTCAGGATGCGGCGGTCTAAAACCACCACGACGCCGTGGTCGAATTGAGTGCGGATCAGGCGCCCAAACCCTTGCCGAAAGCGCAAGATTGCCTCGGGCAGGTTGTATTGTTGGAATGGATCCTCGAATGTCTCCGACCGGGCTGCCACGATTGGGTCGGTGGGGACGTCAAAGGGCAGTTTGACGATCACCAGTACGGATAGCGCCGGTCCCGGAACGTCCACGCCCTCCCAAAACGAGCGCGTGCCGAGCAGAATCGCGCGTTCAGCGGAGCGAAAGGATTCCAGCAGCGTGTGTTCGGAGGCGCCGTCGCCCTGTTCGAAAATCAAAATGTCCTCTTTGGCTAAAGCGGAGGAGATCGCCTGCGAGGTGCGTTTGAGCTGATCATAAGAGGTGAACAGCGCCAGGGTTCGCCCGCCGGTGGCGGTGCAAAGGCGGATCAGCGCGCTCTCCACGGCGCGCTGGTGTCCTTGCCGGTCTCCCGGCTCAGGGATATCGTTTGCCAGATAAAGCAACGCCGCGCTTTCGAAATCGAATGGCGAACCGAGCGCCAGCTCATCGGCTTCGACCGCGCTCAGCCGCCCGCGCAGATAGTCGAACTTGCCCGCCGCTGTGAGCGTAGCCGAGGTCAAGATGACGGAAGCCTTCTCGTGCCACAGGTATTTTTGCATCATCTCCCCGATGTGCAGCGGCGCGGCGTACAGCGCAAGCTGATTCCCCACAGGCTGGGTTTCTGCCCAATAGATGAGGTCTTCGGATGGCTCGAACACCAGCGAATTCATCTGCGTTCCAAACTCATCAAAAAGGCGATAGAGATTCGTCAGGCTGCCGTACAACTCTTCATCTTCTTCAGCCAGGGTTTCTTGAAGTTCAGCCAGCGCCCTGGCAAGTTCGGCGATCAGATCCAGCATGGGCTTCAAAACCTGGGAAGCCTTGTCCCACGCCATTTCGACCTCTTCCCAGGCGGGCTGGATGCGCGTGGCTGGCAGAATGCGCTCCTGATGGGCATACATCCCGACCGGTTGTCCTTCGCGCTGTTCGCTCAGGAAATGGTTAACGCTGGTGAAAAACTGCTGGTTGTGGTTTTGGAAACGAAAAGCCAAATCTGTAATGCGCTGGACGGTGTGCCTGAGCACTGCCAAATCGCTCGGCGGCAGCGCCTCTTGGGTGGCGCTGAGCGTCCAGCCGAGCAAGCCCGAACTTGGGCTGCCAAGCTGTTTTAGCAGACGTTCAACATCGCTTGACGCGACGCGATAACTCAGCGCGTTGGTGATGGCGTCTTCCAGGTGGTGACCCTCATCGATAATCAGGTAATCGTACTCCGGCAGGACGCGGTTACCGGTAGCCACATCCGCCAGCAGCAGGGCGTGGTTGACGATGAGGATGTTTGCGCTTTGAGCGGCTTGTTTGGCGCGGTAAAAAGGGCAGGCGCCGCCCGTGTGCTTAACGCAGTTTTCGGCGGTACAGCCTTCGTCTTCTGCCGACAGGCGCATCCAGATCTGGCGCTCAACGGGACCGTTAAGATTGATCTCGGCGCGGTCGCCGCTGTGCGTGTTTTGCAGCCAGACCAGGACCTTAGCGAGCACACGCATCTCCTCGACAGTTTCCGGTCCGTGCCGGCGCAGACTTTCCAGCCTTCTGGGGCATAAGTAGTTTGAACGACCTTTTAGCAGCGCTGCCTGAAGGTCGATCCCTAGAGCCTGGCGGAGATCGGGGATGTCCTTGTGAATCAACTGGTCTTGCAGGTTGATGGTGTTGGTCGAGATGACCACCCGGCAGCCGTTGTGGATTGACCAGAGCGCGCTTGGCGCCAGGTAAGCCATGCTCTTGCCGGTGCCTGTGCCGGCTTCAACCATCAAGTGTTTTCCTTCGGATAAGGCGCGGGTGACCGCCCGGAGCATCTCCACTTGCTGGCGGCGGTATTCGAATTGCGGGAAATGGCGTGAAAAAAGCCCGCCCGGCTCGAGGATCGAAGCTACCTCTTCTTCATCCAGGGGTGAAAACTGCTCTTTGGGCTGCAGGGGTGCAAACGAGACGGTGGTTCGCTCGTCGAAGAGCGGTCCATAATAAACGTGGCGGATCGAATCCGGCGAAACGATTTCGTGCGAGCGGGCGCGCATTGCCATGCGCAGGGGGTAATAGCCACCCCAATCCACCGGTTCGCTCAGCCGCAGGATCTCTGTCAGAAGCGGCATTGGGAGCGCCATGGCGTGCTCAAACAGGCGTAAAAAGACCCCGCGGGTGGCGCGGGCGTCATCCAAGGCGCGGTGGGTTGCGGGATATGGCACCTCCAGCGCCTGCGCCAGCGCGCTCAGGTTATACCGCCCGGCGTTGGGCAGCAGCACAGCCGCCATCTCATAGGTGTCCATAGCCGTGTTGCGGCGGAAAAGCTGGTGTTTCTTGAAAAAACCTATGTCGAACTGCACATTGTGCCCCAGGATGGGGTCATCGCCGACAAAGGCTTCAAGATCGGAAAGCACGTCCAGGATGGACGGCGCCTGCAGCACCATTTGATCGGTGATGCCGGTCAACTGAGTGATAAATGGCGGGATGCGCCGGCCGGGATTGACCAGGGTGCTCCACTCGGCTTCGACGCGGTGATCCTTGAAGCGCACCGCTCCGATTTCGATAATGGCGTCTTTGGCGGCATCCAAGCCGGTTGTTTCAATGTCGAAGGCGACGATCGAATCCATGTCGGGATTATACACTTCAATCGCAGGAAAAATGCATTGGGATGAAGCGGCAGGAAAAGCAACCCGACATGCTGCTCAATAAAAAATGGCGGCATGCACCGGTTCGACCGATTTATTCGGACGTTCCAGCCGGCTCGGTTTGATTTTGTTCGAAGATACGGCGCAGCGCCTCAGCCTGGCTCTGACTGATTCCCAGTTCAGCCAGAGAGTCCAGATCGTTATCGAGAATGCGTCTGCCGAGCCCGGAGTGACTCCAGACCTTTAAGTCTTCCTCGATCGGCGAGCCAACAATGTCCTCGCGCACGATTTTACCATCCGCCATCACAATCACCCGCCGGGTTTGGCGCGCAACGTTGAGGTCGTGCGTGACAACCAGAATCGTGGTGTGGTAATTCTGGTTGATCGTGTGGAATAATTTGAGCAGATCGTTCCCAGCGGCTGTGTCGAGATTGCCGGTGGGTTCGTCAGCCAGGATCAAAGGGGGGTTGTTAGCCAGCGCCCGAGCTACGGCGACTCTCTGACGCTGCCCGCCGGATAGCTGAGACGGCAGGTGGTTCATGCGCGGGCTCAGACCTACCAGTTCGATCAATTCTTTGGCGCGTCGGCGGCGGCTCCCCGCTGAAATATGACCCATCATGGGGACTTCCACGTTCTCCAGCGCGCTCAGCGTTGGCAGCAGATTGTGGAGTTGAAAAACAAACCCAACCGTCGCCGCGCGAAAGCGGTCCTTGTTCCGCAGGCGCGCCAGATCCTGACCGTTTACAAAGACCTGTCCGCTGGTTGGCAGATCGAGAGCGCCAATCACATTGAGCAGCGTGCTTTTGCCGCTGCCGCTGGGTCCCATGATCGCAACCAGTTCGCCGGGCGCAACTTTCAGGTTCAAATCGTCCAACGCCCGGATTTGTTCCCCGTCGCCATAAATCCGGCACAGGCTGTATGTCTCGATCATCCATTCATTGGTTTCAACCATTATTTCCTTGTCCTTGTCCGGCAGGCGCGGATCGCGCGGTTAATCCACTAAAATATCGACAAAGGCGGTCATCCCCCAGCGCAGCAGGGGCGGTAGCTCATCCATAACAATCACGGCTGTGTAATTAACTCCTGAGCCTTCGGAGCTTTTGGGCGCCAGGGATTTGACCGTGCCGGTGACCTCAACGCCTGGCAGGGCGTCGAAGGTGATTTTCACCGCGACGCCCGGCTGCACCCGCGCCGCGTCGATCTCATTCAGGTCGGTTGTTTCGATCTGCAGGTTATCGAGATTTGCCAGCAGAACCACAGGCTGACCCGACATCGTCCATTCTCCGATGCGGACATCGACGCCGCTGATGGTTCCCGAGAAGGGCGCAGTCAATTCCAGATCATCGAAACTGGCTTGGGCGGCTGCCAGCGCAGCCTTGGCGTTTGCCAGGCGGGCTTCGGCGACCCGGACATCTTTGGGATCGGGTCCCTTCTGGAGGATGGCGAAATCCTTTAACGCTTCCGCCAGCCTCTGCTGAGCTACGTCCTGTTCGGTTTCATACTGGAGGCGTTTTACGGCTGAGTTGTAGTCCGCCTGGGCATCGTCCAAAGCCTCTTTCAAGTCTTCACGGGTTGAATCTGTGGAGGGATAATATTTATATGGCTCGAAATTTGCGCGCGCCTGGTCGAGGCGCTGCTGCATCAATTCCAGGGCTTCAGCCGTGCTGAGCTTAGCCTGGTTGGAAGGCACCGTGAAGTTATCCCATTGATATTGGGCATCGCGCACCGCTTTTGTGGCTCTTGAGATCAAGTCTAGATTGGCGATCCGGGCGTCGTCGGTATGCTTCAACAGATCCTCGTAGTCTCTTTGCGCCACCGTCAATTCCAGTTCGGCGGCTGAGATCGCGGCTTGAAGTTCTTCTCGACCTTTCAGCCTGACCAACACGTCATCTTTCTGTACCAGATCGCCTTTTTTTACCAGGACTTCCTGGACCACGCCGGGCGTCGTAAAGCTCAGGTTCGACCACTCGTCTGGCACGACCTTTCCCGTGGCGCTGACGATGGGTCGAATATCCTCTGGCGGGAAAGGCTCCGCGGTGGGCGTCGTCTGCGGGCTCAACGCCGAGCAGCCTGTTAATAAAATGAAGCTGAAGACAATTCCCAGCCGGACTAACGAATTTTTTTGGCTTTTTTTCATTGATGGACCTCCATGGTGTTTAACCGGTTTTTTTGGTTTATTCGTATCTCAATGCTTCGATTGGCTGAAGCCGCGTGGCTCGGAATGCCGGGTAAAGCCCGCCGATGATCCCGAGCAACAGGGATATCGCGAAGGCGCGCGCCAAAATCTTGAAATCCCAAACGGGGGAGAACATGCCGCCAACCATCGGGGCGTGCTGGAATAAGATCATCAACAGCCCAGCCAGGATGATCCCAGCGACGCCGCCTATGAGGCTGAGCAGCAGAGCTTCGCGCAGGATTAACCCCAGGATTCGGCGCCGCTGCCAGCCCAGGGCGCGCAGCACCCCGATCTCGCGGGTGCGTTCAAAGACCGACATCAGCATGGTATTCAACACCCCAACGCCGCCCACCAGGATCGCCAGAGCCGAAATGGAGCTAACCAAGCTGTCCGAATGCTCCATATCTGGCATCTGATCGACAAAATCGCTCGTGAGGGAGGCGTAGATGCCCGGTATCTGGCGGTTGATCTGTTCCACCAGCGCTACTGCCAGAGACGGGTTCTCGAGCTTCACTGCATACATGGTCGATTTGCGGGGTCTGCCTGTGAAAGTTTGGGCGTCCCGCAGGGTAACCACCCCGCCCATCTCCTCCCAGCCGACGCCACTCTCGTAAATACCGGCGACCCTGTAGCGGTGACCGCTCAAATCCAGGGTGCTGCCGGGGCGCTTGTTCAGGGTTTCAGCCATGGTCTTGCCGAGGATGATCTGGTGATTGCTGGTGAGCGGTTCGCCTTCGACAATCCGAAAACGCCGGATGAAGAAGTCATTCGGCGCGTATCCTTGAAGGATGAAAAAACCGCCGGTCTCGGGCAGCATGATCCCGGTGAACACGATCCCGCTGATGCTTTCGACTCCTGGCAGGGCGGCAACCCGGGCAGCGTCGCGTTCGTCGATCGCGCTGAGGCTGACATCCGAAATATCCGCCTGGCGGAGCATGATTTCTACCCCGGTGGAGCGATACATATCGGTCATTTCAGCCGCGAAGCCAGTGACGGTCCCTTCAATGGCGATGATCGCGCCCACCGTCAGCCCGATCGCGCCGAGGGTCAACAGGGTCCTGGCGGAGCGCTGCCACAGGCTCTGCACTGCCAAGCCGCCAAATGGCAGCCGGCGGATGCGCGCGCCGGAGCTGCCGCCTTCGTATCTTAGCGCTTCCACGGGCTGCAAGCGCGAGGCGCGCCAGGCAGGGTACAAACCCCCCGTCAAGCCTAAAATTAGGACGACGCTGAACGCTTGCAAGCTCAGATCCGCGGTGATGTGCGCGGCGCTGGCGCCCAGGGTCACCGTGGCTCGGGTTAAGGCGGAAACCAGGGCGTATCCCACGGCATAACCGAGCGCCCCTCCAAGCAAGCAGACGAACACCGATTCCATCAAGATCATCCACAAAACGCGCCAGTTGCTCCATCCAACGGCGCGCAGCACGCCGATCTCGCGCGTGCGTTCCATGACCGACATGAGCTGGGCGTTCATCATCCCCACGCCGCCGATGAGAATCGCGAGACCGCCGATCAACCAGACGTAGACTTTCAACATATTGCTCATCGCCTGGTTATCCGCAAACTCATCCAGCCCGCTGACAGAGAAACCGGGCCACTGTCGGTTTACACGCTCGATCAACTGCTCGGCTGAAGTCGTGTCTTTCAACCGGATGTAGAACATGTTGACTTGCCGCTGCTTTCCGAGCAGTTCCTGGGCGTCTGAAAGCCGCATCACTGCGCCGCCGTCCTCAAAGGCGTCTCCCGTTTGGTAAATGCCGATGATGCGGAAGGCGCTTCCGGTGATATGCAGGCTGTCGCCGATTTTCTTGCTGAGAATTTCCGACGCTGCCGACCCAAGCAGGATCGGCTTGCCGCGCATCGCCGTTGCTTCAGGAGAGGAAAAATCTGCTCCTTCGATGAGCTGAAACCGCTTCAGGATAAAACTCCCCTCTGGATAGCCGAAAACAAAGAAGAACGGCTCGTTTTCAGCCTGAACAAAGCCCTCGATCATCCCGCTGACCTCGGCGACTTCCGGGGCGGCAGCTAATTGCTGACCGAGCTCCTCATCTACCGAGCTGAAGCTGATGTCTACGGCGTCTGGCTGGCTCAAGACCAAGTCGGCGCCGCTGCCGTGCAGCATGGATCTGTATCCGGCATCCAGCCCGTTTGTCAGCGCGCCCAGGCTGATGATCGCCGCGACGCCGATCGCCACTCCGGCTACGGTCAGGAGGGTGCGGATTTTTCGGCGCAGCAGGTTCTTGATAAACATTTAGTCTTCCCGTTTCCAGTCTCGCTCTGCAATCGGCGAACCGACGCCTTTCACTTCTTTGATTGAGACCCCTGATTTTCGGGCGCAATCCCGTTAAATATGACCGACATACTGACTTCGTCATAATGATGATTTTTGGAACTGGCTACTGGGTCGCCAAGCACTTCCAGGAAGAACATGCCGATGAAGATGCTTGCCAGCAGGCGCGCCTTCTCCGGGATATCGCCCGGGCGGATCTGACCTGCCGAAGCGTGCAAGCCTAAAGTTTTTTCAAGCGCCTGCAAGCCCGGCGCGACCAATTCTTGGTAGAAGCGTTCGCGCAGCTCGGCGTTCGCCATGATTTCGGATAGAACTGCCTGCATCCTGGTCAAGTTCATCTCCTGGAAAGTTTTTCTAATTTCCAAGAGTGAGGCAAAGCGTTCGCGCGCGTTGGTTGAAGCCTGATCCGGCGGAACTAAAGCGGGGCTGAAGGAGGCGCTCAGGCGCTGCATGATCCCGATAAGCAGTTCGTCTTTGTTGGCGAAATAATTATATAACGTTCCTTCAGCCACATCTGCCGCTTCGGCGATATCGCGGGTGGTTGTGCGATGAAACCCTCGCTCGGCAAACAGGGCGGCAGCCGCGTCCAGGATCTGGGTGGCTCGCGCCGCGGATTGGCGTTCCCTGCGAGAGGGTTCGGCTCTTGGTTCGTTCATACCGGTGGGCTCCTAGAATTCGTTTGAACTCAATTAAATGAGCATTTACTCATATTTGTGGTGAGTACTCACTCATTATAGCCTTTCCGCTTTATTTGTCAAGCACAAGCGCGCAGGGGGTTATTTATAAATAAGCCAGTTGGATTACAATACTTTGGATGGGAAACCCTTAAGCGTCAATATTTTTCGATCGAGGTGAAAATGATCGCCGAAGCTGCTCAACAGTTGCGAGAGAATATTCAGAGGGTGATCGTTGGCAAAGATGATGTGATCAACCTTGCGCTCGTCGCGGTTTTATGTGAGGGGCACATCCTGTTGGAAGATGTGCCCGGGATCGGAAAAACCACCCTGGCGCGGGCGCTGGCGGTTTCACTGGGTTTTTCGTTCCGGCGCATCCAGTTCACCCCTGACTTGCTGCCTTCCGATGTCACCGGTCTGAGTTGGTTCAATCAAAAGACCCAGGAATTCGAATTCCGACCGGGGCCGATCATGAGCCAGGTTGTGCTGGCAGATGAAATCAACCGGGCGACGCCGCGCACGCAATCGGCGCTGCTGGAAGCCATGCAAGAACGCCAGGTGACCGTGGACGGCGTCACCCGCCCGCTGCCGCGCCCCTTCCTGGTATTGGCGACGCAAAACCCGATCGAACTCGAGGGAACTTTTCCACTCCCTGAGGCTCAGATCGACCGATTCACTTTGTGCATTGCAATTGGCTATCCGTCTGCTGCGGAAGAGGCGGCTATTTTGGAGCGCTTCCGGCTGACAGATCCGCTCGCAACCCTCCAGGCGGTGACCTCGGCGGATCAAATCATCGAACTTCAGGAGCAGCGCCGCCAGGTACGGGTGGAAGAATCGCTGCGCGACTACATCGTGGAAGTGGCGCGCGCCACGCGCAAGAACCAGGAAATTGCGCTGGGCGCCAGCCCGCGCGCCACGCTGGCGCTTTTCCAGGCATCGCAAGCCTGGGCAGCGATTCAGGGGCGCGATTTCGTCCTGCCCGACGATGTGAAGCGGATCGCCCCGCACGTCCTGACCCACCGGATGATGCTGTCCTCGCAGGCGCAACTGCGCGGCCGTCAGCCCCAGGACCTGGTGGCGGGGATTGTCGACACAGTGCCGGTACCGGTGGAGGGTTGATTTGGCGCCGCTGAGCTGGTGGCCCTTCCTAGTCCTGGTTTTCCTGCTGGGGATTCTCACCCGCGTCTACCCTCTGGCGGCGTTTGCCATGATGCTCTTGATCGTCAGCGGGGTTGCATTGTGGTGGAAACGTCTGGCGCTGACGGAAGTCAACTATGCGCGCAAATTCCACTATTTGCGCGGCTATCCGGGTGAAACGATCGATATGCTGGTGGAAGTCGAAAACCGCAAGTTTCTGCCGTTGACCTGGCTGCGCATCCAGGATGCGCTGCCCTACGCCGCTGGTCCAGAGGACGAGACCCTTTTAAGACCCACCCACATACCCGATTTAGGGATGCTCATCAGCCTGTTCAGCCTGCGTTGGTTCGAGCGCGACCGGAGAAGCTATCGCCTGTTGCTGCGCAAGCGCGGCGTCTATCGAATTGGACCGGCGCGGCTCGAGTCGGGCGACCTTTTTGGTCTGTTCGAACAATCGCGCGAGTGGGAAACTCTGAATTACCTGACGGTTTTTCCAGAAGAGATTCCGTTCAAGTCCCTGCCCCTGCCGGCTGAAAACCCGTTCGGACCGCGTCCGATCCGCAAGCGCGTTTACGAAGACCCAAACCTACCGATGGGGGTGCGGGATTATCATCCCGAAGATGAGTTCAGGCGCATTCACTGGCTGGCTACGGCGCACACCGGTTCGCTGCAGGTCAAGGTTTATCAGCCGATCTCAGCCAAAGTACTCATTGTCTGTTTGAACGCGATGACGCTTCCGCATTATTGGGAAGGTACCGATCCGGCGCTGTTGGAATACCTGGTCAAAGCCGCGGCGTCGATCGCCGCGCGCGGTTTACAGGACGGGTATCGGGTAGGGATGGTTTCGAACAGCTCCCTGGCGCACGCCGGTCAGCCGTTTCGAGTGCCGCCCGGACGGTCGCCCAACCAGCTTGTCAATCTCCTTACCGCGCTTGCCAGTGTGACGCCGTTCGTAACCGGGACGTTCGATCGCTTCTTGATTGTCGAATCTCCGCGCCTGCCTTATGGCGCGACGCTCCTGATTCTTACCGCAATTGTAAACCAGGAATTGAGCGAGGCGTTGTTGCAGATGAACCGCCGGGGCAGGAGCATCATCCTGGTAAGCTTCGACCGCCAAGCGCCGCCTTTTCTTCCGGGGATCGCCACCTACCATTCGCCGTTCGAGGGCTGAAACCAATGTCGGAAGCGCCCAGCTCCTCACCTATCCATTCAGCGCCTGGCTATGGCTATCTGCGCTGGTGGCTGCAGGTCTCTGCCATGCTGCTGGTTATCGTGGAGTTGTGCTGGATTCTGCCCTGGTTTGCCATGGTGACCCAGATCACCCAAACCGCCGCGCTGCCATTTGCGGGCTTGGTTTTGGGCGGGATCATGCTGGCGGCTTATGGGTTGGGGGTAGCGATGGAGGAGCTGCGCCTGCTGAAAAATGTGCAACTGGTTGGAATGGGTCTGCTGCTGATTGGAAGCCTGGCGCTGGCTGAGAATATTTTGCTCGACCAGCCGTTTGGCGGCGTGATGAGCGGACTAGCGCTGCTCGACCCTGGGGCGGTCCTGGTTCTGTTTTTCGTCATCTGGATGTGGTGGCGGGGTATCTCGCTTTCACGCGGCGCCATCCACCCGACCATCGCCTGGCGCAGGTTCGAACTGGGCTTGTTGTTTTTCATTGCCTATATCTTCATCGCCTCCCGGACCGGCTTCATCGTCCCGAGTTTATCCGTTTTTGCCCTTTTCCTTTTTGCCGGTTTGCTGGCGACCATATTTGCGCGGGTCGCTTATGTCGGAAGCGTGAAAGGCATGCGCAGAAACCCGTTTGATCTGCGCTGGTCGTTGAGCGTGACGGGGATCCTGAGCGCGGTCGTGCTGCTGGCAACCGTTGCCAGCGGGCTGCTCAGCGGTCAGCGCGGCTTGCTGCTGGACGCGCTTGGGGAGGCGATTAAATTCCTGATCGCCGTTGCCATTTTCGTCTTGAGCATACCTGGGCTGGCGGTATCGTATGTTCTCACGCCGATCGTGCCCTGGTTGAAAACGATCCTGGCGCGCCCCGAGGCTGGCACGCCGCCGGAATATCCGCTTGAGAACCTGGCGCCGGCATTCCCCCTGCAACGCGAGGTGGTCGATCTGCCGCTTGTGTTTCAGACTATCCTGTTTTGGGGGCTTGTTTTGCTGTTGATCGCGCTGCTGATCTTGAGGGTGCGCAGATCAATGGCTGGCAGGCGCGCGGTGGGGGTTCAGCAGCCAGAATCTTTGCTGCACGAGGGTGAAGCCCGAAAACTGCTGCAAAAGGCGTTCCAGGATGTGTTGGAGAGCCTGGCTGGGCGGCTGCGCCCGGTCAGAAAGGCGATTACCGCAGCCCGCATCCGCAGGATTTATGCCCAACTCCTGGAGCTTTGCGCCGAGTTGGGACATCCGCGCCTGCCGCAGCAGACACCAATCGAGTTTCTGCCGGAGATGGGGGAAATCTTCACGGACCAGGCTGAAGCTTTGGATACGCTTACGAACGCCTATGTGCGGGTACGTTATGGTGAGCTGCCGGAGACGGACGAAGAAATGGGGGTAATTGAAAAAGCCTGGCAGGACATTGAAGCGGCAGGGCGGCGGCTCAGGCGCGCCGGCATGGGCAAGCTGCGAACCGCGGAGGTCAAAGACTGGGAGCGCACCGGAACCTGACCGGGACTGGGTCAAGATTGGGCGGGGGGTTCTATGTCCTCCATCAAAACTCGGTTTAAATGCTCCGTCAGCAAATGCACGCGCGGCTCATAAATGATCGAAGTATGATGCCCGGGTATTTCGAAAACCTCGATATCTTCGCCTACAACTGCGCCCCACCCCAGCTTGGGATCAGGGTAGATGCCGAGCGGCTGTTTTTCCGCCCGAAACAGCACCAGCCGTCCGCCAAAGCGGCGCGGCTCGCGCATATGGCGCTTCCTCTTTTTGGCTGCCCCCATATGCGCCGATTGAACGCGTTGCAGTTGCCTGGGAACGGGATGAAGGGTTTGGTCGATTTTATTCCGCAGGCGGCGTGAGATGCGATTGGTCAGCTTGGGAACTTTCACGCGCATATAAGCCATCCGACCTTGCCAGTCGGTGTAGCGCAGATTGCTCAGGTGGGTATCGACTCGGCGCAGGTATTTAAACAGCTTGCGGCGCAGCCGGGAGGTGCTGGGGAGGCGCCGCGGGTAGCCAGGTCCGTAAGCGTCGAACATGATGACCATTGCGACCGGTTTTCCAAGGTCGTGCAGCCTCTGCGCCATCTCATACGCCACGAGCCCGCCGAACGAGGAGCCGGCGAGATAATAAGGGCCATCTGGATCAACTTTAAGCACCTCTGTTACATAGTGCGCGGCGATCTCATTTACATTGCGATGCACCGTCTGCACGCCATCCAAACCCAGGGCTTGCAAACCGTAACAGGGAATGCTCTTATTCAAGCGCATCATCAAATCGCGGTACGATAAGACATTTCCACCCACCGGCGCGGCAAGAAATATCGGCGGACGGGTCCCCCCAGCGCGCAGCGCCACCAGCGAAGACCAATTTGGGACCCAGTCGTCCTGCTTGAGGACATTCGCTTGCTCTTCAATGGTGGCTGCCTGAAACAGCGTTGCCAGCGGCAGTTTCTTGCCAAAGGCTTTCTCGATCTGAGCGAACAATTGGGCTGCCAGCAGCGAGTTACCGCCCAGTTCGAAATAATCATCCCGCACGCCAATCGGTTTGGTTTTCAGCACCTTCTCCCAGATTGCGGCAAGCTGAAGTTCGATTGAATCGCGCGGGGCGATATAGACATTTTCTTGAGCCTGTCCGACGCGCTCGGGTTCGGGCAGCGCCCCGCGGTTGACTTTGCCGGTTGGCGTCAGCGGCAGTTTATCCAGAAACACGATAATTGGAGGGACGAAGTAATCTGGAAGCTGCCCCGAGAGATACTCGCGCAACTCTTTCTTTGAAATCGTTTTATCTGCCGAAAGCTCAATATAGGCGACCAGTTGTTTGTTGTCGGCAGCGTGTTTGAGCTCGCGCGCGATCACCGCTGAGTTTTCAACGCCTGGGTACTGCTGCAGGACCGCCTCGATGATTGCCGGGTCAACCCGAAAACCGCGAATTTTGATTTGCGAATCCTTGCGACCCAGGTGCTCAAGACTGCCATCCGCCCTGATCATCCCCAGATCGCCGGTATGAAAGATGCGCCATTCCGGATCTTTGGGGTCGGTCACGAATTTTTCCGCGGTGAGAGAGGGCAGGCGCCAGTAGCCTGGGGAAAGATGGCGGCTGCGCACCAGGATCTCGCCGATCTCTTGTGCGGGGACGGGCTGCCCGTTCTCATCCGCCAGTACAATCTGCTTATCGCCAATTGGAAAACCAGCGGGGAGGCTGTGTCCCTGAAACGGGCTGCGTTGATCGATCTTCATCCTGGCGATGATGCCGGTTTCGGTCATCCCCAGCACGTTCACCAGAATGCAGCTTTCGTCGAAGTGGGCGCGATAAAGCGCGACGTCCTGGCTGGTGACCGGTTCCCCGCCCAGCACGATCACGCGCACCGGTTCAAAACGCTGGTGTTTGGGGATCAAGTGCAGCATGTGCCTGAAAGTGGAGGGCGTGGAGAGCAGAACGGTAATCCCCTCCCGCGTGACCCACTCGGGCAATCCGCCCAAACCTTCGGTGCGGATGTCGTACACGCAGACGGTCCCGCCATTCAGCAGCCCGCCGTAGAAAGCAAACCGCGAAGCCTCGAAGCCAAAGGAAATGAAAACGGCGAAGCGGTCGCTTGGCAGCAACTGCAGGTCGTTGGTCTGAGCGACCATGTTTTGCAGCACATCCGCGTGGGAGTGGATCACCCCTTTGGGCGTGCCGGTGGTGCCCGACGTATAAAGGATGTAAGCCAGGTCCTGGCTTGTATTGGGAACGTTCAGGTTTTCCACTGGCAGGTTCTCTTCCAGGGTATCGAGGTTCAATACATTGGTCCGATTAGGGACCGCCAGTGAAGTCATTGCCAGGGGCAGGTTTTGATAATTGGTGATGACCAGGTCGGCGTGGATGTCATCCAGAATATGGGTGATCCAGGCGCGCGGATAGAACGGGTCAACCGGGACATAAGCCTTTCCAGCCTTGAGAATCCCCAGGATCGCCTGGATTGCCCCGCCTCCGTGTTCTAAAAGGAAGGGGATGGGTTCCGAGACCGCCCCGCGGGCGCGGATGATGGCGTGCGCCAGGCGATTAGCCTGCTCGTTTAGTTGGGCATAAGTCAGACTGGTGGTTCCGGAGCGCAGAGCGATCTGATCCGGGAAATTTCTGACGACTTCCTCAAAGCGGGCGGTGAGTGTGCTATAAATGGCTGACTCATCGAAGCGCAGCGCCTCCACTGCGTTGGCGGGAAACAAATTGTGCAGTTGGCGGTTTAAACGCACCATCATTCCTGCCTTTCGGATTGTTCAACCTGCCAGGGCGCTAATTTCCTGCTGATCGATTGGATCGCCAGATTGATCCCGAAGCCCAACACGCCGATGACAATCAGGCTGGCGTACAGTTCTTCGATACGCAAGGTTTGCCAGGAGAACCAGATAATGACGCCCAAGCCTTCTTTGGCAGCCAGGAGTTCGACGGCAATGGCGATGACCATTGCCATGTTAACCGCCAGCCTGACCCCGGTGAAAATCGAGGGCAGGCTGCCCGGAAAAACGACCCGGCTAAAGGTCTTCCAGGCGCTTGCGCCGTAATTCTCCGTGACTTCAAAATACACCGGGTTGAGCTGGCGAACGCCGGACATGCAGTTGATCAGCATCGGAAAGAAAGCCGCTATGGCGATTGCCACGACCTTAGAGGCTTCGCCAATCCCAAAGATGATCATGATCAAGGGGAAAATGGCGATTTTGGGGATGGGATGCAGCGCGGCGATGAGCGGGTCCACGACGGTCCTCAAGCGCGGCGACCAGCCCATTCCAAGCCCCAGAACCAGCCCGCTCAATCCGCCGATCGAGAAACCGATCGCCAGCCTGGAAAGCGTTGCGCTCAGGTGCGGCAACAGTTTTCCGTTGATAATCATTTGCAATAGCGTATTGAGGATTTTGGTGGGTGGCGGAAAGAACAGCGGCGACAGAAGCCCCGCCCTGGAAGCTGTTTCCCAGCCGATTAACCCTAACCCGACAATGAGGATGGGCAGCCAGGGCTCCAGGCGCAGCCACAGCCGCTCGCCCGTCATCCTCATGAAAGAATGCTCAGGTCTTTCCTGACTTCGTCTTCCAACATTTTCCAGATGTGCCATCTAATCTCCGCAACTTCTGGGTGATCCCGGTTAGCCAGGTGGCGCGGCCGTTCCAAAGGAATGTTGATCTCCTGGCGGATCCGCCCCGGGCGACCGGACATGACCAGCAGCCGGTCACCCAGAAGGATTGCTTCTTCAATGTCATGCGTGACGTAAATCACGGTTTTGCGATGGTCACGCCAAATGCGCAGCAGCTCTTCCTGCATGACCAGCCGAGTCTGAGAATCCAACGCCCCAAACGGCTCATCCATCAACAAGATGTGGGGGTTTGCCAGGAAAGCCCGCAAGATTGCCACACGCTGCCGCATACCTCCCGAAAGCTCGTGAGGGAAGCTGTGCATAAAACCCGCCAAGCCAACTTTGACGATGAAGTCGCTAGCGAGCTCGCGGCGCTCCGCCAGGCTGATGCCCTGGGTTTCCAAACCGAACGCGACGTTATCCTGGACGGACATCCACGGAAAAAGCCCCTGCTCTTGAAAAACCATGGCGCTGCGCAGATGTCCGTTAGATTGTGGAATCGAGAAAACGATCTTCCCGCTGGTCGGCTCGATCAATCCGGCGATGATCTTCAGCAGGGTTGTTTTGCCACAGCCGCTGGGTCCCACAATACAGACGAATTCTTGCTCACGCACGGTGAAATCCACCGACTGCAGAGCCGTGACCTCCGCGCCGCGGGAAACGTAAGATTTACTGAGTTCGATACATTCAAAAACCATTACCGGCTGCTTACATCAAATTATTTCAAACTATTTCAGCGCCTCATTGGCGGCTGTCACAAAGCTCAGATCGAGCAGGTCTTCGGGCGCGACTTCAGAGATCAGCAACCCCTTCGCAATTGCCCACTCCTGGAAACCGCTTATTCCGCTGGTTGCAAGGTCGATCATACCATCATCGCGCATGGACATCCAGCAGGACTGTTCGACTTCTTTTGGATCGATCTGGGTTGCTGCGGCAATGATTTCTATGTTGCGCGGCGTCTTGCCTTGATTGTACTGCCGCACACCTTTCAAGTAGGCAATCATGTATTTTCGCCCGATCTCGGGGTTCTTCTTCAATAGGTTAGGTCCATACATATTGATTGAGAACTGGAAGTTGGGCATGAGCTTTTGCCACGGGTTCCAAATTTCGCCGTAACCGGCGTTGACAATTCGGATCGTCCAGGGGTCGGAAACCGCGGCGATATCAACAGATTTGTTCCCCATGCCGTCCAGACGGGCTGGTAAAGGGATGTTGAGAATTTCCACATCGCTGCTGGACAGACCGACGTCCTTAAGCAGAAGATCCAGGGCGTACTCAGCCGAGCTTGCCGGCGTCAGCGCCACTTTCATGCCCTTGATATTTCTCAGATCGTCCAGCGCGCCCGACTCCAGTATGTCTTTGCGGATCACAAAAGTCGAGGCGGCGCAGCCTGCTGGATCTAAATACCCTTTGTCCGAAACATACTTGATCTCACCGCCCTGTGCGACGGCGTTAAGCGTGCTGACATCGAAGAAGCCTGAGGCGACATCGATCTGTCTTTGCGCCAGCGCCGGCATGGCTTCAGAGGTGCGATCGATCCGCACGAATTCGACCTCCAAGCCTTGTTCGGCGAAATAACCTTCCTCTTTGGCGATGAAAATTGGCGCGTAGGAAAGAAACGGCAGGATGCTGACCGTCAGCTTGACCATTTCGGCGGGGGTCTCGGCAGCGGGCGCGGCGGCTTCGGTCGCGGCTGGTGCGGGAGGCGGCGCGCTTGTAACGGGTTGCGGCGTAGGATTAGGAGCACAGCCCGAAATGATCAGAGCGAGCAACAGCAGATATAAAACGGATTGAAAAGCGTTTCTTTGCATGGCAATCTCCTCACTCGATCACACAAGATATGGCTGCTCAAATCATTTCTGGGCAGCCAGATGGGAAGGATTTTATCACAGGTCAAAAAGGAATCTGCGGGTTGGCTGCTCTAATAACCAACTTCTGCGATGATATTTCTCTTCTATCGATTATCTTTGCAGAGATCAGGGCGCGGCTGGTCTTAACACAGGCTGCGGTAGAGTTTTTGGCTGGATGTCTGGGAGTGGAAGCGGCGCGTAGGTTTCTCCAGTGCCCAGCGTCCCATAGGGGATCAGATAGAACTGGATCGAGTTGTCGCCACCCGGGTATTTTTGATACGCGAACAGCAAATAAGAACCATCCGGGCTCCAGGCAGGGTCGCGATAACAGCAGGTTCCATTCACTGGGTTGACCTTGACGCCCGGCTTTTTTAGATCCATGTTGTACACGTACAGGTTGCCAAAACCTTCGTTGCGGATGTAGGTTGCCAGGGCAAACAGGTCGCGCCCGTCCCAGCTAAAATTGGGGATCATCGGGGCGGCGATGTATTCTTCGGGCGTGAAGCGCGGCGGCGGGAAGTTGTCCAATGCTCTGGGGTTTGGGGTGCATTCGTCGACCGGGATTACTTGAATGGTATCTGCGGAGCCAATACCCGAGGCAACCCCCATGATGACCATCGCCAGCAAATTGGAATCGCCGGACCAGCGCGGAAATTTCACAAAGTTGCGCAAATAGGGCGCGAAATCCTTGCATTGCGCCACCCGCGCCAGATCGTCGCGCACGCTGATCGAACGAATCGCGTTCAGATCGTTTGGCAGAATATAGAGCTGGTTGTCGATGCTGACGGCAACTTTCTCCCCGTCGGGCGAGATTTCAAAGGATTTGAAATATTCGGCAAAATTAAAGCAGGTGATAATTTCCTTTTGCCGGTCTTCCAGATGTACCGAATAAGCACATTTGCCGGAAATGTAATTGATCGCCTGCCCGTCTTGCGTCCATTGCAGGTTTGACTTTGTGGTGCCATCCTCGGTTAGTTGGACGCGCTCGCTGCCGTCCAGGTTCGCGACCCAGATATCCTTGCCGTCGAGATACGCCACTTTGTCCGCACCGCCGATCACCGGCCCGGAGGGGGGCGCAGTTGGGTTCGGAGTTTCGGTAGGCGAAGGCTCGGTCGGCAAAGGGCTTGGCGCCGGTTGGGTAGGGGTTATCCCTGGAGCTTCCGCCACAACCGGCTCGGTTTCTACGACCGGCGGCGGCGTTTCGGTAGGGGGCGCGGTTTCGGTGGGAAGCACGGTGGGGGATGCGCCCGCCAGGAAAGCCAGCGGTCCGCGCCCTTTGCCTCCGGCAATCGCAACCGCAGCCCCCCCGACCAACAGCAGAACCCCAATCACAATGAGCGGAATCAGCCAGAGCAGCGCGTTCGAAGACTTGACTCGCCGGGTGGGCTGGGCGGCAGGCGCTCCGGCTGGCAGCGCACCCGCCGCTTCTGAAGCTGAGCCCATGATGGTCTTTCCGGGGGTCAGCATGGTCGTCATGTTATAGTCGGGGCGGGCAGAACGGCTGGGAAGCCCGGTCGGCTTGATCGTGGCTGGCAGCCCCTTGCCGATTTCAGCCTGAAGCACAGCTTCCAGATCGGCTGCCAGTTCCTCCGCGGTTGGGTAACGCTCTTCGGGTTGTTTTGCCATCGCCCGGGCAAGTACGGTTTGAAAGCCAGCCGGGAGGTCGCTTTTCTTATCCAAAATATCGGGCACGGGCTGCAGCACGTGCATCATCATCACTTTGGCGGGCGTGTCCGATTGATAAGGCGTCTGCCCCGAAAGCATTTGAAAGATCAACACCCCGAAGGAGTAGATATCGCTTCGCCCATCGATGGACTTCTCTCCCTGTACCTGCTCCGGGCTCATGTACGCCGGCGTTCCCAAAATTGACTCGCCGGTGATAGTCGCGCTGCCCTCCAGCACGATGCGGGCGATCCCAAAATCGGACAGATACGCGTTGCCGTATTGGTCGAACAGGATGTTTCCAGGCTTGAGGTCGCGGTGGATGATTTTGCGCGCATGCGCCGCATCCAGCGCGGGAGCCAGGCGGGAGGCAATTTGCACGGTCTCGGTTGGAGAAAGCGCCCCATCCTCCAGGCGCTCGGTCAACGATCCGCCAGACATGTAGCGCATGACGATGTACGGCTGTCCCTCATCTTCGCCAAAGTCGTAGACCGGCACGATTGCCGGGTGTTCGAGCAGCGCGATGGTCTTGGCTTCGCGTTCGAAACGCACGCGAAATTGAGGGTCGTGCAGAAACGCCATCGGCAGGACTTTAACGGCGATGTCGCGTTCGAAGCGCGGGTCATAGGCGTGGTAGACGGTCGCCATTCCGCCTCGTGCAATCTCGGTTTTTATCTCATAGCGACCGATCAGTTTTGGGGTGCTCATGAATTTTCCCGGTCAGGAATGTGGGTGAAATCAGAAAAATTGTACCAAATTATACATGATTAACGCCGGCGGATCTGTCGCTGGGAAAGCGGCATCGCTCCGGAGCCTGACGAATCAGCCGGTCCCGAACTGGCGGTCGCCGGCGTCGCCCAAACCGGGAAAGATGTATCCCCGCTTGTTCAGGTGTTCATCGATCGCGGCAAGGTGTATCGGCACTTCGGGGTGACGCGCGTGAACCAGGGCGATGCCTTCGGGCGCCCCGATAATCCCAACGAATTTGATCCGCGTGACCCCCCAGCGTTTGAGCACATCAATGGTTGCGACCGCCGAGCCGCCGGTGGCGAGCATCGGATCGAGCACCAAACACACCGAGACCGTTGGTTCGATGGGCAGCTTATTGTAATATTCGACCGGCTTCAAGGTCCGCTCATCGCGGTACAGACCAATGTGCCATACCTCGGCTGAGGGCATCAACTCCCAGACCCCTTCAACCATCCCCAACCCCGCCCGCAGGATCGGGATAAGCCCGATTTTATGCAGCAGCTCGGCGCCCTGCATGTCCGCCAGCGGGGTTTGAACTTGCCTGGGCTGGAGCAGTAAGTCGGCAGTGGCTTCATAGGCGAGCAGTGCCGCGATTTCGCGAACCAATTCGCGGAATTTCTTTGGGTCTGTGTGCTTATCTCTCAACTTCGTCAGTTTGTGAGCGACCAGAGGGTGCGTGGAGGGAAAGACGTTTTCCATTGACCTGCGCCTGAAAGGGATAGGTTTATTATAGTCCTAAACAAGGTTATAATCATCCACATGCCAGACAACCCACAACGGATCGTCAATCCACAACCGCAGATTGAGGACCGGTTTGACCAGGCATTGCGCCCCCAGCGCCTGGACGACTTGATCGGTCAGGCGCGGGTGAAAGAGAACCTGGCGATCTTGATCGCCGCTGCACAGCAGCGCGGCGAGCCGCTGGATCATGTCCTGTTTTATGGGCCTCCCGGGTTGGGAAAGACGACCCTGGCGCACATCCTGGCGAATGAAATGCAGGTGAATATCAAGATCACCTCTGGGCCAGCCATTGAACGCCCTGGGGACCTGGCGGCAATTCTCACCAATTTGCGTCAGGGGGATATCCTCTTTATCGACGAAGTTCATCGGCTTGGGCGGGTGATCGAAGAAGTGCTCTATCCGGCGATGGAGGATTTCGCGCTGGATATTGTGATTGGCAAGGGCCCGTCAGCCCGTTCGATCCGCCTCAAGCTGCCGCATTTCAGCGTGATCGGCGCGACGACCCGTTTGGCATTGGTGACTGCGCCGCTGCGAGCGCGCTTTGGGGCAGTCTTCCGCCTGGACTATTACGATCTGGATGCGATGAACACCATTGTCGAGCGCGCCGCCCGGGTGTTGGGGATCGGCGCCGAAGCGGGCGGGGTGGACGAAATCGCGCAAAGAGGGCGCGGTACGCCGCGGGTCGCGCTGCGCCTGCTGCGGCGTGTGCGCGATTTTGCCGAGGTGCGCGCCAGCGGGGTGATCACGCGCGAGGTCGCCCGTCAGGCGCTCGACTTGCTGGACGTCGACCCGCTTGGGCTCGACGAGATCGACCGGCGCGTCCTGCGCACCGTGATTGAGAATTATCACGGCGGGCCGGTGGGTTTGAGCACGATCGCAGCTTCGGTGAGCGAAGAGCCCGACACAATCATGGACGTGATCGAGCCTTATCTGCTGCAACTCGGTTTTCTGGAGCGCACCTCGCAGGGACGCCAGGCTACCCAAAAGGCTTATGAGCACCTGGGGTTAGTTTACCCGGGCGATGGGCAGCAGCGGCTGCTATAGCGGGCAAACCGGCATGGCGCCATTCGGTCGTTTTTTAATTCTCAGCGGGGCGGTCTTACTGTTGGCAGGCTTTTTGATCCTGGCGGCTTCCCGGCTGGGGATCCAATTCGGACGGATCCCGGGCGACATCCGGATCGAACGCAGCAACCTGACCTGTGTCTTTGCGTTGGGGACTTCTATCGTGCTTTCGATTTTATTGACGATCATTGTAAACGTGGCTGCGCGCTTCCTCAACAAATAACCTGGATGCAAACCGCAGACTTTGATTACGATCTTCCGCCGGAATACATTGCCCAGACGCCGGTCGAGCCGCGCGACGCCGCGCGCCTGCTCGTGCTGGATCGGAAAACCGGGGGAATCCAGCACACCTACTTTAATCGTTTGGGCAATTTTCTAGCCCCTGGAGACCTCCTGGTGATTAATGAGACACGGGTGATCGCGGCGCGCCTGTATGCCCGCAAACAGCCCGGCGGCGGCAAAGTTGAGTTGCTGCTGCTGCGCCGCCTGGATGAAATCCGCTGGGAAGCCCTGGTCGGGGGAAAAGGGCTGCGACCGGGCGTGCGCCTGACGTTGAATGGGGGACCCGCGGCGGAGATCGTCACCGTGCTGGAGGGCCCAAAGCGGGTGGTGCGCTTTGCGGAACCGATCGAGCCCTTTTTGGAGTCGATCGGCAACGTGCCCCTGCCCCCTTACATTCACACCGCCTTGCGCGATCCAGAACGCTACCAGACCGTGTTCGCCCGCCAGCCGGGCTCCGCCGCCGCGCCGACTGCAGGACTGCACTTCACCCCCCGGTTGATCGAGCAGCTCCAATCCGCAGGGATCGAGTTTGCTCACATCACATTGCACGTAGGACTGGACACCTTTCTTCCGGTGAACGAGCTGACGCCGCAGGAGCACAAAATCCATACCGAATGGTGCGAGCTTCCGGCGCAAACGGCTGCGGCGGTCACACGCGCCAGGCGGGCTGGAAGGCGGGTGATTGCTGTGGGCACAACCAGCGTGCGCACGCTCGAGAGCGCCGCCCGGTACGGTTTCCAGGAGAACGTTCTACATGAATACGCGGGCTTCACGGATCTATTTATTCTGCCGGGCTACCAGTTCAGAATCGTGGATGCGCTGATCACCAATTTCCATTTGCCGCGCTCAACCCTGATTATGCTCGTAAGCGCCTTTGCCGGGAGAGAGCGCATCTTAGACACATACCGGCTTGCCATGCAGGAGGGCTATCGCTTCTATTCGTTTGGCGACGCGATGTTGATCCTGTAAGTTGATCTCTCTGCGTGCTGTTGCGCATTCGTCTCAAACCAGTGATTTCTGGAGGGTTATAATATATTTTTTGGTCATTTTATAGAACTGGAGACCAACATGCGCGCAGTGGATGTCATTATCAAGAAGCGCAACCATCAAACTCTGACCCGTGAGGAAATCGAGTTCTTTATCCGCGGGTACACGCAGGGAGAGATCCCTGATTATCAAGCTTCAGCCTGGGCGATGGCGGTCGTTTTGAATGGGATGGACATTCAGGAGACCAGCCATCTGACGATGGCAATGGCTTTTTCCGGCGAAACGATCGACCTCTCGGGCGTCGTTCCAATTGCGGTGGATAAACACTCAACCGGCGGCGTGGGCGATAAGACGACCCTGGTGGTGGAACCGATCGTCGCAGCCTGCGGGCTGCCGGTTGCGAAAATGTCCGGGCGCGGTCTGGGGTTCACCGGCGGAACGCTGGATAAGATGGAGTCGATCCCGGGCTATCGGGTTGACCTGACCACTGAGGAATTCCTGAGCCAGTTGCGCCGCGTGGGGCTGGTTCTGTGCGGTCAAACCGCCGATCTTGCTCCGGCGGATCGAAAGCTCTATGCGCTGCGGGATGTCACCGGGACGGTTCGATCGACGCCCTTGATCGCTTCATCTATCATGTGTAAAAAAATTGCCGGCGGGGCGCAAAAAATCCTGTTAGACGTAAAAGTGGGTCTGGGCAGTTTTATGACCGACCTCGACAGCGCGCGCGAACTGGCTGAGACGATGGTCCGGATCGGGCAGGAAACCGGCCGCGAAACCGTCGCGGTGATCTCGGATATGAACCAGCCGCTGGGTCGGGCGGTCGGAAACGCGCTGGAAGTGATCGAAGGGGTCGAGACGCTGCGCGGCGGTGGTCCGCCAGATTTTCGCCAGCATTGCCTCGCAGTGGCGAGCCAGTTATTGATCCTGGGGAACCTTGCCCAAGACGAGTCGCAGGCGGAAAAGCTGGCGCTTCAGGCGCTGGATTCAGGGCGGGCGTTGGAGCGTTTTCGCCAGCTTGTCCAGGCTCAAGGCGGAGACGTATCCTATGTGGATGACCTCCAGAAGTTTCCCCGCGCCAGACTGCACGAGGTTCTCCGCGCCGCGCAGGGCGGATTTCTTAGCCGGTTGGACGCGCTCCAGATCGGACAAGCCTCTGTGCTGCTCGGCGCGGGGAGAGCGAAAATGGGCGATCCGGTTGATCACGCCGTGGGGATACTGGTGCATCATAAAGTGGGGGATCGAGTGGAAGAGGGCGAACCGCTGGTGACGATTTATGCCAACCAGCCAGCGGCGCTGAACGAAGCGCGCTCGATGGTGCAGACGGCGCTTGAGATCGTACCGCAGGCGGTGGAGCCTTTACCGCTGTTTTATGATATTGTGCGCTGGAAAGACATTGCGGCAAAACAGCCAAACTGAATGCAGGTTATTTTCTCCATAAAGCGAGCAGTTGATCCGGCTGGCGGGCGAAGCGTTCGCCTGAGATCTCGCCGCGGACAATCGCAGACAGGGTTTCACCTAACAGCCGGTTGGCTGGGGCAGAGAAGCCCAACTTCTGCGCCTGGCGCACCACCGCGCCGTTTAGAAACTCGACCTCGCTTTCTTTACGCCCCGAGTGCAGATCGATGTAAAGCGAGGGCATTTTCCCTCCCCGAGCGCTCCCCACCGTGCGCATCAAAAACTGCCTGGATAACCAGAGTGGCAGGTTCTGGACGGCTGCACCCAGAGCGCGCACCGGCGTGGCTGGCAGGTCAACCAGGTTGAGCTGCAAAGCCTTGATGACCCGCAAGGTTTCTCTGAGTTGGGCAATTTCGAGCCGATACAAACCCGGGTGGGCGAAAATCTCGCCCGGCGTCATCGCTAGAATGGCTGAACTGGCGTTCGCCAGCAGATTGGTGAGCAGCTTGGACCATTTCATGGCTGGCGCAGATGGATAGAGGCGGGCGTTCAGGCTGGCGGTGTTGAAAGCCTCGACCAGCGATTTGGATAGGGGGTGCGTGTCAGCAATCCCGACGCCGCGCAGCCGTTCGAGTGCGATGCGGTTGGACTCGGGGCGGCTGACTGCGCTGGTTAAAGTGCCGGCGATCACCCGTTCAGCGCCCAGCGCCGCCGCGATCAGGGTTTCGTTTTCCACGCCGTTCTGCAAGCACAGGACAGGCGGCATCTGCTCGCGGTAGGGTAAGATGTCTGCCAGCGCCGGGCGGGTGTCGAAGGATTTCAGCGCAAAGATACCCGCATCATAAGGACCCCGTTCCAAAGCCTGGTCGAGCGAATCAAAAACCACCGGCTGGCGGATCGCGTATTCCTGCCCGTAGAGGTTCAACAGCAAACCGGTCTGCTTCAAGCGCCGGCAAGCCTCCGGCTTTTCCAGGAAAACCACCTGCTGCCCGCCCAAGATCAGGCTGCCGCCGATGTATGCGCCGACCGCGCCGGCGCCAAAGATGAGAAACCGTATTGGACTAGAGACTGGTGTGAAGGTTGGGTTCTTTCCCATTTTGACTTTCAGCTTCGCCTTTCGGGTTTCAGACCGCCCGCCGGGGATCCGGGAAGGTAAGCGGAAGATCACGCCGCAACAAATCATCCAGCGCCTCACGCCGCTGGATCAGGTTAATCTTTCCCTGGTTGAGCCAGATCACCGCCGGGCGGCGCGCCCCGTTGTAATTGCTGCCCATGCTCAGTTGGTAGGCGCCGCTAACCGGAACGGCGATGTACTCTCCAGCCTGAACTTCAGGCAGCGGGAGCGCCTCGACTAGGATGTCGCCGCTCTCGCAAAACGGGCCAGCCAGCCAGGCAGATTCGCCCGCGAGTCTTTCCTGGGCGTGAACCGGCAGGCAGGTGTAGCGGGCGTTGTATAGCGCTGGGCGCGAGTTATCCGCCAAGCCCCCGTCGAGCAGCAGCCAGCGCCGGTGCGCGGTTTGTTTGACCGCCTCTACGCGGTACACCGCCACCCCAGCCCGTGCGACCAGGCTGCGCCCCGGCTCAAGCTGCAAAGCGGGCAGCGGCAAGCTGCGCCGCTGGCAGCCCTGCATCAGGGTGCGCCCGATCAGACTGACGTAATCCGATATGGATAGGTGTGGCAAATCATCTTCATGGTAGGGCACACCCCAGCCGCCGCCCGGGCAGAAGGTCTGCGGGAACCAGCCGAATTGAGCTTCCAACTCGGCAAGCAGGTCCAGGGCAGCCTCGATCGCCGGCTCTACCGGAGCAGGGTCGTGAAAGTGGGACCCCTGGTGAAAGTGAATCCCGGTGAGCCCCAGACCGGAGGAGCGGCAGAGTTGGACGGCTAGCTTGATTTCCGCAGGGCTCATGCCAAATTTGCTATCCGGCTGACCCGTTTGCGTGTAGTGGTGAGTTTCAACTGCCAGCCCGGGCCGCAGCCGCAACCAGACTGACGGAAAAGCGCCCCCGCCGGTCAGCTTGAGCGCCGCCAGCTTTTTAAGCTCAGCCAGGTGATCCACTACAATCGTCCCAGCTGCAGCGCGCGCTGCCTCGAGGTCGGATTGGCTTTTGCTGACCCCGTGAACCACAATTTTGTTTCGTTCAACCCCGGCAGCCTGGGCGATTGCGAGCTCTCCGGCGCCGGTGCAATCCAGCCATAAGCCCTGCCAGCGCGCCCATTGGGCGATTGCCAGGCACAAAAACGCCTTACCTGCGTAAGTGACGCCGCTGCGCCCTGGGAAGGACGCCCGCAGCGCGACGCGGTACTCGTCCAGACATCCGTCCAGGGTAGCCTGGTCATAAATGTATAACGGCGTACCAAATTCCTGCGCAAGGTCTTTCAGGCTCAAACCGGAGATACAAAGCTCACCATCGTTGATCTGCGTGGTGACGGGGAACAGCTCCAGGCGCCTTGAAACGAGTGAACGATTCATGCCCAACCGCGCGCCCCTTGCAGAAATTCGCTTCCAGACATGGAGCGCTTGCCCGCCGGCTGAATCTCTTCCAAGACCAGCAGCCCCTCACCGGTGCAAATAGCGGGTTTCTCCTGGTAGACTACCCGCCCCCCAGGGGGTTGAATGGGTCCTGTTTGATCGCCGGTCACCGCGGCGCGCCGCACCTTCACCAGCGTGCCATGCCAGTCGAAGAACGCGCCGGGCCAGGGCTGAAAGGCGCGCACCTGACGCTCCAACTCCGCGGCTGGACGATGAAAATCCAGCTTGCCATCCTCTTTGTTGAGGGTTGAGGCATAGGTGGCGAAAGAATCGTCCTGAGGCTGAGGGACAACGCGACCGGATAAATAGTCCGGCAGGGTTTCGATCAGCAGTTCCGCCCCCAGGACAGCCAGACGCTGCGATAGCTCGCCGGCGGTCTCATCGCGCCCTATGGGAGTGGCGCGCTGGGTCAGCATCGCGCCGGTGTCGATGCCGGCATCGAGACACATGATCGTGACACCGGTCTGCGCATCGCCGTGTAAGATGGCAGCTTGGATGGGCGCCGCTCCACGCCAGCGCGGCAGCAGCGAAGCGTGGACGTTGACACACCCTAATGGAGGCAGGTCTAACACCTCCTGACGCAGGATTTGCCCGAACGCGGCGACCACGATCAGGTCTGGCGCCCAGCAGCGCAGTTGATCCATCGCTTCTGGCTCGCGCAGCCGGCGGGGCTGGATGAACGGCAGGCGAAGTTCGAGCGCCAGTTCTTTTACCGGCGGAGGTTTAAGCGTCCGGCCTCGCCCCGATGGACGGTCGGGCTGGGTGACCACGCCGGCAAGACGATAGCGGTCATTCAGCGCTCGTAAAACTGGCGCAGCGAACTCGGGCGAACCCATAAAAACGATTGTGGAATCTGCTTCTACCTTCATCGGGGTTTCAGGAAGCGGACTTTGAAAGCACAGCAGCCAGCGCCTGGCAGACCTGCTCCACCTGCGCCTCGCTCATCACGCCGGAGAACGGCAGCGCCAATCCACGCCTGCCTAAATCTTCGGTGATCGGGAAATCCCCAGGCTGATAGCCAAACCGTTCGACCATGTACGGCTGCAAATGGATGGGGATGAAATACGGCCGGGCGGGGATGCCCTGCTCTTCGAGCCGCGCAGCGACCTCGCTGCGATCGATCCCGGCGGCGAGGCGGATCACGTAAACAAACCAACTCGCCCGGTTGGTCGTGGGCGCCAGTCGGGGTGTTTCGACCAAACCATCCAAACCGGACAGGCGCTGATTGTACCACTCCGCCACCCGCCCGCGGCGGGCGAGCAGGCTTTCCAGCCGCTCCATTTGCGCCAGACCGAGCGCCGCGCTCATCTCATCGAGGCGATAGTTGTACCCCAGGTAGGTGTGCGTGAGCCAGGTGTCGCCGGGGGCGCGGCCCTGGTTGCGCAGCGCGCGCATCCTGGCAGCGCCCTGGTCGTCGTCCGTGACGATCATTCCACCTTCGCCGGTCGTGATCTGTTTATTCGGGTAGAACGCGAACACGGCGTAATCTCCCAGGGCACCGGCTTTGCGCTCTTTGTATTCTCCGCCCAGGGCTTCACAGGCATCTTCGATCACTTTCAAGCCGAAGCGCGCCGCGATCTCACAAATCGGATCGAAATCGGCTGGTTGTCCAAAGACATCCACTGGCAGGATCGCTTTAAGCTTTGCGCCGGGCTGCACTCCCTTACGGGGCAGCCAAGTTTCAGCCGTCCGGCGGTTCAGCAGCAAGTCTTCGGTTGCCAGACACACCAGGTCGAGATCGATGTTGCCGGTCAATGGATCGACATCTACAAATACGGGGACGGCGCGCTCGAACAGCAGCGCGTTGGCGGAGGCGACGAAAGAAAAGGGCGTCGTGATGACCAAATCCCCCTCGCTGATTCCAGCGGCGTGGACACAGAGGTGCAGACCTGCAGTGCCGGAATTGACACCGATGGCGTGTTTACGCCCGGTGTAGGCGCGGAAGGCGTCTTCGAACGCGCCGATTTTATCCCCCATGCTCAGGTTTGGGGTGCGCAGAACCGCCGCGACCGCCTCACGCTCTAGTTCGGTCAGGTCAGGGGATGACATTGGGATGCGGTATTTTGAAGCCACACAAGTCTCCTCAAGCTATGCGGGCCAGATGGCGCCGGAGCGGACGATCCCTTTCTCAGGGACGTCTTCCTTTACGGTCGCGCCGTTGCCAATTCGAGCGCCCGCGCCGATCGTGACGCGCAGATTGAGCGTTGCGCCCATCCCCACCAGCGCCCCCGCACCGATCTTGACCTCGCCCGCCAGAATCGCTCCGGGAGAGATGTTGACCAGGTCGTCCAGGACGCATTCGTGCGAGATGATCGCGCCGGTGTTCACGATGCAGCCAAACCCCAGTTTCGCTTCGCTGCCGATATAAGCCTGGGGAAAAATCTGGACGCCCACTTCCACAACTGCGCTTGGCTCGACAAACGCGGCCGGGTGAACAACCGCCGGGCAGACGAACCCGGCCTCAGCCAGCCGGTCAAAGACCTGGATGCGGGTAGAGATATTGCCAATGCCCCCGACCGCGTTCACCGCCTGGCGCACCCCGCCAGCATAAAGGTGTTTCAGAACTTCTGCGCTGCCGAGCACTGGCAGCCCCATGATCTGCGTCCCCGCCTGGAGACCGTCGTCCACGACCCCGACGATTCTATAAATGTGCAGCGCCCTCAGCAGGTCGATCAGGGCTTTGCCATGTCCGCCGCCCCCGTACACGACGATCGCGGCAGGGTCGAAGGAGGCTTGGGTCGTTTCAGGGGAGGCGCCCGATCCGGCTGCTGCTCCAAGCGAACGCAGCATTGTCTCGGTTACCAGCCGGTCGGTCGGAAGCTGCTCCAGATCGATCCCGAGTTGTCGGGCGAGCGCGAGCGCCGGCTGGGTGATCCGCAGCCCCGCCGGCGTGGATAGATTTCCGCTGGATGGGACTTCCGGGCTGGAGGCGGACGGCTCTTGGGGTTTCCAGTTATGATCGCCGGCAATGTAGCACAACAACTCACCAGCGCGCACGGTCTGTCCCTGTTCCAGGCGCAGCCCGACGATGTATCCGCTCGTTTCGGCTGTAAAATCCGCAGCGGATTTGGTCGTTTCCAACGTAGCCAGCAGATCACCTGTGGAGACGCGTTGACCTTCTATAATATGAAGCGCGACGAGCACTGCTTCAGTTTCATTTGGATTCAACAGGGGGATTTTGATGGGTTCCGCCATTTGGAATGCTCAGAGGTGATTATTTTACCTGTTATACGATTTTTTGGCTGATCCGCATAATGCGTTCGACGTCGGGCAGCACCTGCGCCTCCAACGGTCCGCTGGATGGGATCGGTAAGTCCAGCGCGCCCAACCGCTCCGCCGCGAGCAGGCGTGGACCGAGCGCTTGAGCGGCTCTGGCAATCACTTCGGCGCCCCAGCCAAACGACACCCCGCCTTCTTCGAGCGCGATCAAGCGTCCGGTTTGCCGGGCGGAAGTGAGGATCGCCCCGGTTTCGATTGGGGCAAGCCGGGTGGGCGCGACGATCTCGACAAAGACCTCCTGTTCGAATGCCAGCCGCTGCGCCGCCTGCCTGGCAAGGTCTACCATATAGCCATAACAGGTAAGCGTGATGACCGGGGGCGGCGCCCCGTGCACGCGTAGGAGGTAAACGGGTGTCGGTCTTGCTCCAGGAACGCCTTGGGCAGGTTGCGCAGCTTCTATCTGGGTTATCTCGAATTCGGTGTCGCTCTGCGGTTCGTGGATCGATTGCAGGTATGACAGTTTGTTCTCGATAAACAGAACCGGATCCTCGCCGGTCAGAATCGCCTCCGAGAGCAGTTTTCCAGGGTCGCCAACTGCGCACGGCGCCAGTATTTCCAGCCCCGGGGTTCCCAGGAAGTGCTTTTCGAGGGTTTGGCTGTGGGTGGGTCCGTAGCCGCGCCGCCCGCCCATTGGCGTGCGCACAACCAGCGGGACGCGCGCCTGGTCGTTGTACATCCAGCGGAACTTGGCGGCGTGGTTGATGAGTTGATCCGCCGCCAGGGTCAGAAAATCGCCAAACATGATTTCAACCACCGGTCTCAAGCCGCGCAGCGCTATTCCAGCCGCCAGCCCGACGATCCCGGCTTCGGAAATGGGCGTCGCGATCACCCGCCCTGGGTAAGCCGTAGAAAGGCCGCGGGTGACTTTGAAGGCGCCGCCGTAAGGATCCAGGACGTCCTCGCCCAGCAGCAGCACGCGCGCGTCGGTCGAAAATGCCCGTTGAAGACCGGAGTTGAGCGATTCTAGAACTGTGGTCATTTGAGATTTTCGCTCAGATCGAGATCGGTCGGGAACGGATCCTCGAGCGCGGCTTGAAACGCCGCGTGGATTACCGCCTGTGTTTCGCGCTCGATTTTTAACCGGGCGGACGGTTCCAGCCGGCTTGCCTGGATTGTCACGGGGTCGCGCCGGCAGCGCATTTCGGCGAGCGCTTCAGTCGGGCGGGTGTCATCGCCTTTCGAGTGTGGTCCGAACCGGCAGGTGTGCAGGATCAGCGCTTGAGGTTCGCCGTTGCGTGCGGCGCTCAGCCGCGCCTGTGCTTCCGGCAGAATTTCGGTCACGTCGCTGGTGTCCAGTTCGCCGACCGGGATGCCAAAGGCGGCAAACCGCGCCGGGATCGAACCCGCCAGGGAGAGCTCGACCGGGGTGGTCTGGGCGATGCGGTTGTTCTCGACCACATAGAGAACCGGCGCCTGCCACAAAGCCGCCATGTTCAACGTTTCATACAGCACCCCTTCACCCAAAGTCCCATCCCCCAGGAAAACTACTGCCGCAGCCCCGCTGTTCTTGAACTTTTCCGCCAGCGCCATCCCCGTGCCGACCGGCGCCACACCGCCCTGAACGCCGTTCGAGTAAAAATTGCGCCAGTGCAAATGCTGCGAACCGCCTCTGCCCCCGCACACTCCGCTGGCTTTGCCCATCAGCTCGGCGAACAAACTCCGCGGATCCCCGCCGTACGCCAGGAAATGCCCATGGCTGCGGTGGTTGCTGAACACAATATCTTGCGCCGCAAGACCTGTAAGCACGCCGACGGCGTTGGCTTCCTGACCCAAACAGGTGTGGGTGGTCCCATAGAACACCCCTTTGACGAAATTCTCGATTACGGTCTCTTCAAAAAGGCGGATCAGATAGAGCCGGCGATAAAGCATTTCGTTGAAGTCGTTGCTCGTTGGGGGCATGTGGTTTTACTTTTCCTGTGGCAGCGACGCTTGGTTCGAATGCGCGCCCATGAATTCTTCGGCGGTTGCGTGCCCCGGTTGGCTGATCCCTTCGCGTTTAACGGCTTTCACGAGGGTTATCGCCAGAATGCGCACATCCAGCCAGATCGACCAGTGCTCCACGTACCAGACGTCCAGGCGGAATTTGTCTTCCCAGGTCAACGCGTTGCGCCCATGGATCTGCGCCCAGCCGGTGATGCCGGGCAAGACCTCATGCCGGCGCGCTTGTTCCGGCGAATAGCGCTCCAGGTATTGCATCAGCAGCGGGCGCGGTCCCACCAGGCTCATTTCGCCGCGGAGCACATTGAACAACTCGGGGAGTTCATCCAGGCTGACGCCGCGTAAAAAATGTCCAAACCCGGTAAGGCGCTGCTCATCCGCAAGCAGATTCCCGTCCGGATCGCGCAAGTCGTTCATCGTGCGGAATTTATAGATCCAAAACGGTTTGCCGCGGTATCCGGGCCGCTGCTGGCGAAAGATGACCGGTTTACCAAGCTTGAGGCGCACCAGGAGCGCCAGAGCGATCAGCAGCGGCGAGATCAAGACCAAACCAAGCGACGTGAGCAGCAGGTCAAAAACTCTCTTCGCAAGTGGAACGCCCCGAGGAAACATCGCTTATTGCACAAACTCCATGCTTGGGATGGGCTTGCTTTGCTGGAGTTGTTCCAAAATCCCGATCAGGTCGGGGATCCAATCCGGCTGCCGGGCGATCTGGAGCCAAATCGCGGTTTTTCCTGCCCTGGCAAGCGGGGCGAGAGACGGCAGCCCTTCCGGCACGCTTCCAGAGAGGAAGCGCAAAACGATTTGACCGTTCTCTACCGAGATCGAAGACAACCCGGCGCGTTCGGCAAGCTGTTTGATTTTAAATTGTAAGAAGAGATTTTGGACCGCTTCCGGCACGGGTCCGAAACGGTCGGCAAGTTCTTCACGCATCGCTTCCAGCTCGGTGCGCGTGCGCAAGTTTGCCATGCGGCGGTAAAGACCCAGGCGCACTTTCTTATCCGCAACGTAATCGGCGGGGATAGCGGTCGGGAGGGGCAGCTCGACGTTGACCGGGGTTAATTGCAGTTGCAGTTGTTGGAGGGCTGGCGCCGGGGCTTCTTTGAGCCCGTGTTCTTTGCGCAACTGCTGCACTGCCTGAGACAGCAGGCTGGTGTACAGATGAAAACCGACTGCCGCGATGTGTCCGTGCTGGCGGCTGCCCAAAATATCGCCGGTTCCGCGGATTTCCAGATCGCGCATGGCAATCGAGTAGCCGGCGCCGAGTTGGGTGTTCTCGGCGATTGTCTCCAGGCGCTGGCGCCCTTCATGGGATGGCGATTTGCGGTTGTGGCGGAAGAAATAGGCGTAGGCGCGCTGCGCTCCCCGTCCTACCCGGCCGCGCAGCTGATAGAGCTGCGCCAGCCCAAAGGTATCCGCCCGATCGACGATAAGGGTGTTGGCGTTGGGAATGTCCAATCCGGATTCGATGATGGATGTAGAGAGCAGCACATCGATTTCAGCCCGGGTGAACGCTTCCATGCGATCCGCCAGTTCGGTTTCATTCAACTGTCCATGGGCAATGGCGATGCGCGCTTCGGGGATAAGTTGTTTCAGATGGGCGTGCATCGCGCCGATCGTTTGAACCCGGTTGTGCACAAAGAAGACCTGCCCGCCGCGTTCGATTTCGCGCAGGATGGCTTGTTTGACCAGCCGGCGCGAATACGGACCAACGTGGGTGATGATCGGCAGGCGCTCTTCGGGCGGCGTGTTGATGGTAGAAATGTCCCGCACGCCGCTCAACGCCATGTAAAGCGTCCTCGGTATCGGCGTAGCGGTCAGCGTGAGCACGTCCACTTCGGTGCGAATTTTCTTGAGCTGCTCTTTGTGTGTGACCCCAAAGCGCTGTTCCTCGTCGATGACCAGCAGCCCCAGGTCTTTGAACACCACATCGGATGAAAGCATCCGATGCGTGCCAATGACGATGTCGATTTTCCCTTTTTGCAGTTCTTCCACAATCTGACGCTGGCGCTGAGGCGAGCGGAAGCGCGAGAGCATTTCGACTGAAACCGGGAAGGCAGCCAATCGCTCGGTGAACGTCTGGTGATGCTGCTGCGCCAGAACGGTGGTGGGTACCAGGATCGCGACCTGGCGTCCGTCCATGACGGCTTTGAACGCCGCCCGCAGCGCAACTTCGGTCTTGCCATAGCCTACGTCCCCACAGATCAGGCGGTCCATCGGGCGGGCGGATTCCATGTCCTGCTTCACCTCAGCCAAGACGCGCATCTGGTCATCGGTTTCGATGTATGGGAAGCTGGCTTCCAGTTCCTTTTGCCAGGCTGAATCGGAGTTGAACTGGTGACCGGCAATAATGCTTCGCCGGGCGTAAAGCTTGAGCAAATCCTCGGCAATTTCCTGCACCGCCTCTTTGACATTTGCCTTTACGCCGCGCCACTCCTGGCTCCCTAAACGAGAAAGCGTAGGCTGGCGGCTGTCCGGCCCGACGTAGCGGGTGAGGCGGTCAGCCTGGTGAACCGGGACAAACAACTGGGCTTCGTCGGCGAATTCGACGTTCAGGTACTCGCGCTCGACGCCCTCCACGCTGCGGCGAACGAGCCCGGTATAGCGACCGATCCCATGATCTATGTGCACCACAAAATCGTCGATCTGCAGGTCGGCGTAGCCGGCTTCCGGCGCTTCAGCAAAGCGTTTTGGTCGCCGGCGCGGTTCGGGCCGCCGCCACCCGAAAACTTCCCCGTCGGTCAGCAGGTGGATAATTTGTCCGTCATCGGCTTGAAAATCCCAGCCATCCGAAAGGCTTCCTTCGATGAAGGTGGGAAGCGCCCGACCGTTAGCCAGAATCCTTTGTTCATCCCATAATTCCTTCAGGCGCGGGCATTGGCGGGAGATAACGACCAACCGTTCGCCCTTCTGGAAACGGGCGGTCAGGTATTCCATAAATAATTTTAGCCGGCCCGAGAAGCGCGGCCCCGCTTGAAAGCGGCTTGAAATGGCAGTTTTATCCCCGGTAGCGGGCGGTTCATCCTCATCAAAGAGGCTCGGACCCAGGTTGAGCCAATTGTGCGCGGGGATCATCTCGGCGATTTCTTCCTGGGTGAGGTACGGGACCGGAAAGTCACCGGGCAAGGTTCCTTCTGCGATCGAATCCTGGCGCAGTTCCACCGCCTGCTGTTCGATATCTGCAATCGCATTCTGCACAGCCTGACCGTTGTCGAGCAAAACCAGGGAAGCGGGCGGCATGTACTCCAGCAGGCTGGAGCGCGCCTGATGAAATAACGGGATCATGAACTCGTTTAGCTCTTGACCTGGATTTTGCAGTTCGAAATCCGGGGGGGGGAGGAATTCACGCGCGGGAGTGAGCAGCAGGCGCCCGCTGATGGATCCATTCTGGGGGTGGACGGTCCTTTGGGTGGATGGATCGAATGACCGCATCGTATCGATCTCGTCGCCAAAGAACTCCACTCGGATTGGCAGCGCCGCGGAGGAGGGCCAAATATCTAAGATCCCGCCGCGGCGGGAAAACTGACCCGGCGCGATCACAATGTTTGCAGCCTCGTACTCGAGCGCGACGCACAACCGTGCCAGCTCGCCAAGCTGCAGCGTCTGACCGGTCTTGAGCGTCCGCGAGGCTTTCAGAAACTCCCGGCGCGGCAGGGTGCGCGTCATCAGCGCTCGAATCGGCGCGACCAGAACCGGGGACTGCTCTGGACGAGACGCCGCCGGGATGTGATAAGCCGCCAGGGTTGTCAACGCGGTGAGGCGCTCGCGGCGGATATTATCCCCCCAGGCGGCGTTTTCGTAGAACAGGGGGTTTGGCTCAGGGAAAAACAGGCGCGGCGTCTCGGGCAACCAGAACCCCAACTCGTCCAGGATCGTGAGGGCGCGATCCGTGCGATCGGTGATCAGCAGAAAGGGTTGTTGATACGCCTGATACAGCGCCGCCAAAACCGGCAGTTGGGCGGCGCGCGGCAGTCCCAGCGGCGGATGGGTCCGGTCAGCGCGGATGGCGTCGATGATGGGCTGGCAAGAGCGCAGAACCGGTTGGAGTAGAACTTCTAAATACGAATGTTGACTCATTGGGTTTCGATTTCACCATTAAATCGGTTCATGGAGACTTCCAGACCGTCTCGCACGTAAGTCAGGATGGCCTCGACACAGGTTTCCAGGGTGTGTTCCAGGATTTTCATTTCGGAAGCGGAAAAGCTGTTCAGGACGTGACCAGCCGCGCCTTTGCGGCTTTGGGGACGCCCCACGCCGATGCGCAAGCGCGGGAATTCCTGAGTCCCGAGCTTTTCAATGATCGATTTCATGCCCTTGTGCCCGGCTGATCCGCCGCCCGGGCGCAGGCGCAGCATGCCAAAAGGCAGGTCGATATCGTCGTAGGCGACCAGCAGCCCCTCAAGCGGGACTTTGTAATAACGCACCAGCGCCGCGATCGATTGACCCGAAAGGTTCATATAGGTTTGGGGCTTGACGAGCAGCATCCGCTGGTTTTCAAATTCGGTCTTCACAACGAGCGCCTTGTGCTCATAGCGCGAAAACCTCACCCCTAGCCGGTGCGCCAGATGATCCAGCGCTATAAAACCGACGTTGTGCCGCGTGTCGCGGTACTCCGCTCCCGGGTTTCCCAAGCCGGCAACCAGAACCGGGGCGGGGGTTTCGTTGTTCATCCCGAAGATCTGCTTCAGTATCATCTTTTACGCCTGAGCGAGCGGGCAGCCTGATAGACCAGCCCGAGCGCGAATAATCCGAACGCGGTCAGGATTCCGAGCCCAACGCTCGATAGAATGTTTTGCCGGCTCACGGAAACCGGGTTTTTGAACGCGGCCGCCGGCGCGCGGGTGGGTGTCGCCGCGGGCGTCGGGGTGAAGGCTGCCGGAGCGGGCGCAGCCGTTGCGGTTGTAATCGCCGCGGTCGGAACTACTGTAGGCGGCGCAGGAGTGCTGGTTTCGATCGGGGTGTAGTTCCGCACGCGCAGGTCCTTCACGATCACCGATTGCTGGCTGCCGTCTGTAAAATTGACTTGCAGCCTCAATTGATAGTTGCCGTCGGTCAGTTTGCTGGTATCCCACAACACCAGCATCGTCCCGGTCACCGCCTGAATCCCCTGATGGATCCAGAACCAGGTCTCGGTCGGATCGTCCATATAACCGAAAGTGAGCTCCACGCTTTGAAAATTGGTCGCGGTGGTATCCACCACAACGGGGACGCTGCCTTGCAGCGCCTGTCCTGCTTTGGGCGAGATAATTTGCACGGAGTTGGCGGGCAGTTCGATCAGAGAGGGGGTTGAAAGCAGCGCGGGTTGTGTGGGCTGCTCCTGGCGCGCCTGAACCGCAGACTTCGGCAGGGAAGCTGCTAGAAAGACGAACAGGACCAGGCTTATCAAGTAGCGCATGACAATTGATTACTATATCATGGTCGAGCATAAGGGTCAATCAATTTTGCGCGGCGCAATTTTGTTCGGCTGGATCCGGCGGTCTCATCGGCGTTCTCCTTTCACATCGCGGTCTTGATCGCCGCAGTTGGGCATTAACGAGGCATCAGGTAGGTCAATTTATGGTAAACTCATTTCGTGAAAATGATCCTGTTGCCAAGAGGGAAAAAGTTGTGACGCGCTCGCGAACCGAACTCATGGTTACGCGCCTGCGGGAGATGCAGGCTGCCTCGCCAGACATTGAAGCCTCTGCAGTCGTTTCTGTGGATGGGTTAATTATGGCTTCCGCTTTGCCCGGCGATGTTGAAGAAGATCGGGTGTCTGCCATGTCCGCCGCCATGCTCAGCTTGGGAGAGCGCATCGCCAGCGAACTGGGGCGCGGCGGGCTGGAACAGGTGTACATCCGCGGGAATATGGGGTATGTGTTGGTGACGGCAGTTGGCGAGGAAGCTGTGTTGACTGCCCTGGCGCGCGAAAACGCCAAACTCGGGCTGGTCTTTCTCGAAATGCGGCGGGCGGCTGAACATCTAGCCAGGGTAGTTGGTTGATGGGAATTGTATTTCAAGCGGTTTGCTAAACCTGTGGGGAGCGCCACACTCTATGGCTCTCCCCACTTCCTTTGTTGGACGGATGGAGGCGTGTAGATGACTACGAAATATATCTTCTTTACGGGTGGCGTGGTCAGCTCGGTGGGGAAAGGCGTCACTGCTGCCGCAATCGGACGCTTGTTGAAAGAGCGGGGTTTCTCGGTGGCGGTGCAGAAGTTGGACCCGTATATTAATGTCGATCCCGGCACGATGAGCCCTTATCAGCATGGCGAGGTGTATGTGCTGGATGACGGCGCGGAAACCGACCTGGACTTAGGGCATTACGAACGCTTCATCGATGTCAGCCTCAATCGGGTCTGCAATGTGACAACCGGTCAGGTCTACGCTGAAGTGATCAGCAAAGAACGCCGGGGTGACTATCTCGGAGGCACCATCCAGGTCATCCCCCACATTACCAACGAGATCAAACGCCGGATTGGCTTAGTCGCCAAGACCACCGGAGCGGAGATCGTGCTGGTCGAGATTGGCGGCACGGTGGGCGACATCGAATCGCTGCCCTTTCTGGAGGCGTTGCGCCAGATGCGCATCGATGTTGGCCGCGAGAATACAATTTACATCCATGTCACCTGGCTGCCCTATATCGGAGCGACCGCCGAGCTTAAAACCAAGCCCACCCAACACTCTGTGCGCGAACTGCGTTCGATTGGTATTTCGCCAGACGTGGTCGTGGCGCGCTCGGACCACCCCGTAGAAGACGAGCTATGCGAGAAGATCGCCCTTTTCTGCGACGTCGAGCGCCGCGCTGTGATCCCATTGGTGACCGCAGACGTTCTGTATGAAGTGCCTTTGATTTTGGAAAAACTTAATATTGGGGATTACTTATTGGAGCGCTTCAAGCTGGAGCAGCGCCGCGAGCCAGATTTTCGCGAATGGGAGCGCCTGGTGCAGGAGGTGCGCAGGAAAAAGCCGACGGTGAGAATAGCGCTGGTGGGAAAATATGTAGAATTGCACGATGCCTACTTCAGCGTTCGTGAAGCGTTGGAGCATGGCGGGCTGGCGCTGGGGCTCGAGGTCCAAATCGATTGGGTTCATTCGTCTGACCTAGAAAAAGAGCGCGGCTGGGCGGTTGTAAAAAATGCGGATGGGATCCTGGTCCCGGGTGGGTTTGGGAGCCGGGGGATCGAAGGGAAAATTCGCGCAATTCGCTATGCGCGTGAAAATGAAGTCCCTTACCTGGGTTTGTGCTTAGGGATGCAGCTCATGGTGATCGAGTTTGCGCGCCACATCCTGCAAAGCGACGACCCAAATTCGACCGAGTTCGACCGCACTACCGAATATCCGGTGATCGACTTGATGCCCGATCAGCGATCGATCGCGGACATGGGCGGCACAATGCGCCTGGGGCTGTACCCTTGCCAGTTGGTCAAGGGCACCCGCGCCGCGAAGGCATACGCAACAGAATTGGTGGAAGAGCGCCATCGCCACAGGTTTGAGCTGAACAACGCCTATCGTGATGTCCTGCAAAAAGGGGGGATGCTGTTTTCGGGCATCTCGCCGGACGGCAGGCTGGTCGAGATTGCCGAGTTGGCGAACCATCCCTTTATGGTTGGGACGCAGTTCCATCCCGAGTTTTTATCGCGCCCCAACCGACCGCACCCGCTTTTCGCCGCATTTCTGGATGCAGCCCGCCGGAGGGCGGGGATCCCTGACCGGCTTCAAGAGGTGGCTCAGGAGGTCCCTGCGCCGGAGAAAAGCGCCGCGGTCGTTTCCTGATTCGATTTTGTGTAAGTGTCTGGCTAAGAAAGGGCCGATCGAGTAATGATGTTACCGCCCGATCGCTGCTTTTAGGTCATTCGGGCTGCGTTTCGGGCTGCTCTTCGACGGGCTCGCTGGAGATCTGGCGCAGGGCTTCGTCCAGCGTCAGGTTCTCGCGGCGCATCCCTGGCGCAGGCGTCCCACAGTAAGGGCACAGGTTCCAGGGCAATTCCATCAGCTTGCCGCATTTGTGGCAGTTCTTTCGCAGCTTGGTATGACAGTTGGGGCACACCATCCAGTTTTCGCGAATGTGCCTGGCGCAGCCCGGGCAAAGCATACTCTCCTCAATAGATTGGAGCAGCGCTTCTTCCTCGAGCGAGTGCTGGTATTCCTCCTCCAGCGTGCGCGGCGGGCGCAGAATCAGGTAGATCAGGATGCCCGGCAAGAAAAGCACCGCCACGACCAGCACCGCCAGGATGCGCGTCAGCGGGTCGCGCGCACGTTGGCGGATATCGCGATAAGTCCAGATGATCAGGCTGAGCCACAGGGCGGCGACGAATGCCCCTCCCCAGGCAGCTAAAAACAACATGAAATTACTCAGAGCGGATGGATCGAAGCGCATGGGTTTCTCCGTTGGGGCGATTATAGCACGATAATCGGGTCGCCCGAATTACAGCCTGATCGGAGCGCGCCGCCCGCTCGGCCTTTTCCAAATGTGGCAGATGACTTGTCTGTCCAGGCAGCCTGGAGTATATTTGGGCTGGGTTCGGGTTTTCTGGCGGGTTGGAGGCATTTATGAGGGAGCAGAACGCGATCTATCGGATCAAGGATTTAGAGGCAGCCGAACGGCCGCGCGAGCGGCTGGCGAAGGTTGGACCTCAGGCGCTGAACAATGCGGAATTGATCGCAATTCTGCTGCGCGTGGGGGTCACCGGGGAAAGCGCGGTCCAGGTTGGGCAGCGCTTGCTAAACAAACTGGGCGGCTTGCAGGGCATCCACAAGGCGGGCTTCGCCGAGGTCTGCGCCCAGCATGGGATCGGTCCGGCAAAAGCGGCTCAGCTCAAAGCCGCAATCGAGCTTGGCAGGCGCCTGGCGGTCGAATCGCCCGAAGAGCGCCCGGCGATCCACAGCCCCGGCGACGCAGCCCAGTTGGTAATGTACGAGATGGGCGCTTTGGAGCAGGAAGAGCTGCGCGTGATGCTGTTGGACGTGCGCAACCGGGTGGATAAGATTCTGACTGTTTATAAGGGATCGTTGAACACTTCCCAGGTGCGCGTGGGCGAAACGTTCAAAGAAGCCATTCGAGCCAACGCGGCGGCGATCATCATTGTCCATAATCACCCCAGCGGAGACCCTTCTCCCAGCCCGGAAGATGTCGCCTTGACGCGAGCGGTCGTCCAGGCTGGCAAGCTGCTGGATGTGGACGTGCTCGATCACTTGGTGATTGGGAAAGGGAAGTTTGTCTCGCTAAAGGAGCGCGGGTTGGGGTTTGGCTAATCGGTGCGGCGAACGCTGAAACCGATAAATTCGCCGCTCGGGGCGAGCCATTCAGTGTCGACATGCTGGACGCTGGACGAGCGAGGACCGATCTTCAGCAGATTAAGTAATTTTTCTAGATTTTCGCGGCTGCCTTCAGCCATCAACTCGACCGTGCCATCCCAGCGGTTGCGCACCCATCCGGCGAGGCGCAACTGCACCCCCCATTGTTGCACGAATGCTCGAAAACCCACCCCCTGCACACGGCCTCGGACGGTGGCGTGCAGGCAGGCATCTGCATCTGGTTGATTCATCGATTCCCTCGGGTCGAACCTACCTCAAAATAGCGGCGTTCACACCGATGAACCGCGCAGGTTCAGCAGCGCCATGATCAAAGGCACCGCGAGCACCGCCAGCAGCAGAACCCCCCAGGGCAGGAGATTCTGGAATGCCTTCAAAGCCACGTTTTGCGAAAGGACCTCGCGCTGCCAGTCGCGTTCGAGTTGGCTGAGATCCTTTCCAAAGGCGTGTTTGAAACCGCTTTCGCAATCCATCCCGTTGGCGTAAGCGGTGATGAGCGTTTTCAAGCCGGATGCCCCAAAGCGATTGTGCAGATAACCCGTAAAGGACTGGGCTTCTGCGTAGGAAAGCAAGGCGCTGGAAGCTTCTCGCGGGAAGGCTTCGCACAGCGAACGAATCGGCAGCAGCTGGTCTTGAGCGGCTGATTCTTGCAGCAGAATCTGATAATCGGGGTTTGGGTAAAGCTCCGCCGCGGACGCCAAGCCTTCTCTCAGCCAGACTGGCAGATTGAAATAGGCGGGACCCACGTCCCGGTACATTAGGACGTGCATCAATTCGTGCGGGATGCGCTGGCGGGCTAAAAGCTGCTGTTCGGGGGTTTGGGGCAGGGCGATCAGGATCACGCCCAGGTCGGGGTCGGCGTGACCCGCTACCCAGCTTTCACCGCCGATGTTGAGCGCCGTTTGGAGCGCGGCTGAATCGGCATAAGTGTAAATCTGGATTGCGCCCGCCTCGGGCATGGGGAGCAAGTTCTGGATCTTCTGCTGACCGTCCTGCGCAATGTCCAGGATTTCTTGAGCGAACTGCAGATCGCCGTCATACCAATAGGCGCTGAGATCCTTTTCTTTCAGCGCTTGCCAGTCGAAACGATTGTCCGTATAAACGAAAAAATCAACGGGGCTGGTGAAGGTGTTTCCCGTTTGAAATGTCAGCTCCCAATGAAAACGGATGGCAGAAAACGGACGGAACGAATAATCCTCGGTGGAGTGAGTATAGGTCAATTTGTAGCGCCGAAACCCGGCGGTTTCTACCTCAGCCAGACCGACATTAGTGCGGGTGTCCCGGTCTGCTTGAAAGAAAATGACCGCAGCTTTGATCGGACTGGTCGAGACCACCTCCGCCTCAAACTGGATCGTTTCCCCGAAAACATGCGTGACCTTAGTCTGCAAGGTTTCGACCTGGGTGTAAACCCGGCTCGGGGCGGAAAGCACGCTCAGGAAGATCAATGCCAGGGTGGATAACAGCCCTAAACGCATCTTATGCCCCCAAAATGGTGAGCAGCGGAGTGATTGTGAGCGGACTGATGATCGTGGTGATGAACACCGCTGAACTGGCAAAAGCCGGGTTGGCGTCGTACTCGGTGGATAATAACGTGGTTATGACCGCGGTTGGCATTCCAGCCTGTAATGCCAGCGTGCCTCCGGTTTGACCGAACAACCCAAAGTGCGGCAGGATCAACGCAGCCAGAACTGGGCTGACGACCAGCCGCAGACCGGCAATTAAGGCGATGGGCGCCCATTGGACTCGGAAATTACCAGACTTTAGTTGTAAACCCAGCAAGATGATCATGCATGGGATGGCTGCATCGCCCAACAACTGCGCCGCCCGCGCCAGCGGAACGGGGATCCTCCAGCCGGTGTTGATGAAAAGAAGAGCCAGCAATACGGCGTAGATCAGGGGCAGTTTCAAGAGGTTCAGGGTCGCTTTCTTCAGATCGGTTGAACTCAGCGATGCAATCACCGTGCCCGCAGTATAGGCGAGGCTGATGTTAACCACGAAGAACAAGCCGGCAATCGGGACTGCCTCCGGTCCGAATGCAAACAACACCACCGGCAGCCCATAGTTGCCGGCGTTCATAAACACGGTTGCCATCACCGTGCTGGAAATCAGCGTTCGATCGAACTTTAAAGCTGCCCCGGCGATCCAGGTAATCACGCCCAGGATCAAAACCAGGACAAAGGAGAAGAGCGCTACGCGTAGAAATACGATGTTGTCAATGTTGCTTTGGGTGAGCAAATTGAAAATCAGGCACGGGCTGAAAACATACAGGACGAGTTGGGAAAGCGAGCGGGGGTTGAGTTCAGTAAAACTGCCCAGCAGGGCTCCCACCCCGGCGATTAAAAAAATTGGCAGTAAATTATTGAGAAGTATGACGAACAGTTCATTCAATCGGAACGATCCTCTTCGTCATCCAAAAGATCGTCCAACTCTTCAATGTCAGAATATCATTGATCTTCATCGGCTTCGCTGCGAGGCTCGTCCGGGAAATCGAAAAAAGGTATAAACTTGACGCCCTCGGTGAAGGTCAGGTTCTCGAGGGCTGACTCGATGAACTCCAGGTCGTCATCATTATCAGCCTCCTCGTACAGACCTTCCAGCGCTTCGCGCACGTCCTCCCCCCCGATCTGAGAAAGCGACCAGATGCTGGCGGAACGGGCATATTCATCGGGGTCGTCCAGCAGCTCGAGCAAGAATGAGACCGCTTCCTCGAGCTCAAGCTCTCCCGCGGCACGGGCGGCTTCGGCGCGCAAAATCGGGATTGGGCTCTCCAGCATCGCCATTACGTGGGTCTTCCAGTCCGGGTTGGCAGAGCGCCCCATCGCGAGCAGGGCGCTGGCTTTCCAATTCTTATCCTTGGAGGCGAACGCTTTCTCGATCAGCGGTGTGACTTCCTCGCGGCTCGAAAAACCCAGTGATTCCAGGGCAGCCCGGCGAACCTGGTCAGCCTCTGCCTCTTCGGTCAGTTTTAATAGGGTGTCTTCGATCGCCGCGAGCCGGGCAGCCGGGATTTCTTCGATTTCTCCGGCATAAATGAACCGGCTGAGCCCCGTAGCCGCAGCCGCGCGCACGTCGCAGTCCTGGTCTTGCTGGATTAAGTTCAGAAAGGTGTGAATGAGTTCGGTCTGCTCGTATTCCCAAAGCGTGTGGACTGCCAGCAGGCGTACGCCCGGGTCGCGGTCTTCGAGGGCGAGCTGACCAAGCGCCATGAAGTCGAGCAGGAAGTCGTGCGCGCCCAGTTCTTCGATATCCTCCATCAACGCCTTTCTGCGCCAGAGCGGGAGCTGTTCCCATATGAACCTTAATTGTTCCAACTCGTTTGGCTCCAGGTCCGAGAGACGGTTCAAAACGCGCGGGTTCACTGGGGTGTCAACATCCAATAAGGACTGGATGACGTTCTCAAGCGGAATTTCGTTCATTTCGTTCAGGGATGACATTGTACAAAAACTGTCTTGCGCGGCAATTATGGGAGCTGGATCGGGTTGATAAAGTCCTGCAAGTTGATGTAGATCAGCAAAAGCAGCAGGAGCGTGAAGCCGACTAGGTGAACGGCATTCTCGAATTTTGCCGGCACGCGCCGGTGAATGATGAGTTCTGGCAGGGTCAGCAAGATTCGACCGCCATCCAGCGCCGGTATGGGCAGCAAATTCATGATGCCTAGGGAAATCGAGATCATCATAAAGAACCACAGCGGGCTCTGAATGCGCTGGTAAATATCGAACATCCCTTTGTACCCGACCAGGCGACCTTCCTGGGGCTGGGCTTCGCCGCTCAAGAGTCTTACCGGCAGCAAGAGGATGCCGCGCACATTTTCAAACGCAGCGTACGCGCCGCGGTATGAGGCGGTTGCCAGGCTGACCGGCTGAGTGGGGTTGGTGAGCGCCACTCCCATCGCCCCTTGACCTTCGGGCGGGTTGAGGCGCGGCACCAGCGTGTAGGTCAGCAGCTCTTCGCCGCGGCGCACCACGATAGTCACCGGTTTGCCCAGGTTATCCGCCGTGTTGGTTTGCAGCCGTTCAATGCTGTCGACTGGCGTCCCGTTGATCGAGACAAACAGGTCTCCGGGCAGCAGCCCGGACTCGGCAGCCGGAGAGCCCGGGGAAATTTCCTGGATGATCACTTTGTTTGGAACCGGGTTGCCCAGGGAGTAAAACAGCAGCACGCCCAGGATTATGCCGACCAGAATGTTCGTCATCGGGCCCGCAAAGAGCACGCCCAAGCGGACCCAGGGGCTGGCGGCGGCAAGTCCGCCCGCGACTGTGGGATCGTTCTCGCCCTTTGGACGCACAAAACCCCCTAGGGGAATCCAGTTCAGCGTAAACTCGGTGCCGCCGCGCTCGAAGAGCTTGACCAGGCGCGGCGGGAAGCCGATCCCGAATTCTTCAACTTCCACTTTCAACAGCTTGGCGGCGATGAAATGCCCCAACTCATGGACAAAAATCAAGGCTGCCAGCCCAAGGACAAATTCAAAAATTGGCATTCAGTTGTACCCTTAATGTAATCGAGCTCCAATTCCGCTCAAACCTATATTATAACGTGTCCAACTCGAATAACAAGGCAATCGCCGGAGCGAACTGTCGATTTTCTAACGCGATTCTAACGCATGGCGGAGGGAAGTTCTAGTCCAGGTTGTTTGTGACCAGGCGCGCCTGCTCGCCAGGCGCGGCGCTCAGCACTTGGATCACGCCGTCGAGCTGGTTCAGGCGGTCAATCACGTGCTGGGCTTCTGAGGTCGGGCAGATGACATGCACGTTGGGACCCGCATCGACCGTGAAGCAGGCTGGCAAGCCCCCTCTGCGCCAGCCTTGCACCGAACGCATCACCAGGATTGTGGCTGGGAGCCAGTACATCAGCCCGGGCGAACCGGTTAGCATCACGGCGTGCATGAGATTGCTGTCCAGTTCGGTCACCTGCGCCAGCGCCTCGAAATCGCGGGCGAGGATCGCGTTGCGGCAGATCCGCAGCCTGGATTCTGCGCTGGAAACCCGGGCGGCTTGCAGCGGGCTGGTATCCGCCAGGAGGTGCCCTTCCTGTGAAGTGGTGGGTTTGTGCGATTGGCTGATCACCGCGATGCAGTCTGTCAGCTCCCAATGTTCGGGCGGGGCGATGGAAAAGGCGTACGATGAGGCGTGGTCATAGCCAGCCCGCCACTCGACAAAACCGCCCGGGATCGAGCGGCAGGCTGAACCGGAGGCGGTGCGCGCCAGCCTGGAAAGCTCCGCCTCCGCCAGGTCCAATCCAGCGGCGCGGCTGGCTGCCAGCGTGAGCGCCGCAAAACCCGAGGCGGACGAGGCGATGCCGGTTCCGGTGGGGAAGTTGTTATAGCTCCGGACCAGGGCGCGCTCATGCACGCCCGCAAGCGCCCGCACCCGGTCGAGCAGCGCGCTGGCGCGCCTCAGCGCCGCTCCGGTGACTGCCTCCCCGTCCAGGAAAAGTCGGTCTTTTTCTAGCGTCAGACCGAAAGCGACCTGGGTGTGGGAATACAGCCCCGCCAGATTCATCGAGATGGAGCCGTTGGCAGGGATGCGCCGGGCGTTATCCCGGTTGCCCCAATACTTGATAAAGGCAATGTTCGGGCAACTGATAGCAGTTGCTGTCCCAGCGGGCATTTTACGTAAACCACCTTCACGTCATTTTCGACGGCAAGTGTACCATGAACGTCTAATAGATCGAGAATATGTCGGGAAGTGGATAAAGCCTGGGCTAGTCAAAATGAAACACATGAGCCTGGTAGTTTGGAAACCGTTGCTTATGCGATTGACGCCGATTGAAACAATACATAAAGAGCTTCAAAGCCGCCTTCAAAGCTTCCGGGCAACGCGAAAAACAGCGCGAGCGACGGGCCAGGCGAGCCAGATAATGACGCAACTCAGCGTTATCGCCTTCGACCGAGTAGGTATCGGTTTTGCCTTGGGAGACTTCATACGCACCACCGTGATACCACAGGCGGGCATAAGCACCAAAGGCATCGCTATAGTAGCGCCTGGCTTTGGGCGCTTTGTCCATCATCTCCTGAATGGCTATCTGGGTTCTTTGCCAGACGACCCGAAAGCCCAGGTAGCAGCGAGTGAGCCGGTCCACCAGGGTTATGACGAAGATTCGGTTTTTTTGTCCCCAATAAAGGTGAACAACTCGTCCATTTCCGCCTCACCTCTTGTGGATAAGCCCAGACTTTGGGTTCTGGCGTGTATTTGATTTGGCAGAACATGCAGCGATAGCGCTGACTGCCACTGCCTGTTTTCCCCCGCTCGGTTTTGTCGCTCTGTTCGATGACATCTTGGACATTCATTCATGCCTTTACTTTAGCCCAAATTTTAACCACTCCCTCGCGGTCGTCACTCACCGCTCCTTGCTGGAATAGCGTGGGCGAACGCTCGATGAACTCTTCTTTCCAACGCGATAGGACTGAGTCTTTGATCCCATACTCCCGGCTGGCCCGGGCCGCGCTCTTTTGCTCGGTCAGCATTTCGAGCACCACTCGGGCCTTGAATTCTGGCGTGAACTTCCGTCGTTCGGTCATCTGGATCCCTTTCCTGGAGTCTAATTCACCCTTAGCTGGGTGTCCAGTTTTTGGGATCCATTACAGGTCCTACATTCAACTTAAGAGCGTAGAGGGAGGATGTCATGGTAAAATTCCCAACGGTTGAGTGGATCCGCGAACTAGACAAAAAACTCAATGCCGATCCGGATCATACGCGCATTGCCCATCATTGGGAGTGGGATTTGAAAATTATCATTGAGCCCGATGGAACACCGGCTACCACTATGGACTTCGTCCGCTGCACCCGTGATGTTACCGATAGATTTATTTAACCCCACCAACCCGGCGATTTAAGAATAGCCGGGCATTATGTTGTTAATAGATCGGAGCCAGATATGCCGGAAATGACCCTAACTATTCATCATAAGTCTGGCCTTCATGCGCGTCCCGCAGCAATGTTCGTCCAGACCGCTAATAAATATCAATCTGTCATCAAGGTAAAGCACGGTGAGCGTGAGGTCAACGCAAAAAGTATCATGGGAATTTTGACCTTGGGGGCGAGTCAGGGGGCGGTTGTCACCGTGCGAGCTGAAGGAGATGATGCAGATCTGGCTCTATCGGGTTTGCGCGAATTGGTGGAAAACAATTTTGGGGAGCAGCCATGAAAGCGCTCAACGGGATACCAGCTTCGAGAGGGATCGCGATCGGGCCTGCATTCCAATTCAAAAAAACTACGATTCAGATTGAACGCTTGAAGGTTGAAAATCCTGACCAGGAGATCGATCGGCTGGCGAGCGCTTTGCAACAAGCGCGGCATGAAATGTCCGTTTTGCTTGAAAAAGCGCGGACGGAGACCGATGCTGGGACGGCCTCAATTTTCGAGGCACATATTATGATGCTGGAAGACCCTGATTATCTGGATGCGATTCGGGAGAAAATCCGTGGTGAAGCGCTCAATGCTGAGGCTGCGGTGGCTGATGCGACCGACACATATGCGCAGATGCTGGAAGCGATGCAGGATGAATATCTGCGAGCCAGAGCGGTAGACATCCGTGATGTTGGTTCGCGAGTGCTGCGTATTCTGCTCAACTTGAGCAGTTCACCTACCGAAGGTCTCGATCAGCAAGCGGTCATTCTGGCGGACGAACTTACACCATCTGATACGATTTCGTTGGATAAGAACCTTGTGATGGGATTCTGCACCGCTGGCGGTGGACCTACGGCGCACGTAGCGATCCTGGCGCGCCAGCTCGGTCTTCCGGCTGTGGTCAGCGCCGGACCTGAAATCCTTGACATCCCAGACATGCAGCCAGTAATCATTGATGGCAGCGAAGGAACGCTGATCATCGCTCCGGATGCAGCTACGATCGCTTCAAAACGCCTGCAGATGGAACGCCAGGCTGCCATAAATGATAAGGCATTGAGCCAGGCAAAAGCGCCGGCGATTACCCGTGATGGGCAGCAGATCGAGATAGTCGCCAACATTGGGGACGTAGACAGCGCAGTGATCGCTTTAGAGGCGGGGGCGGAAGGTGTAGGTTTGCTGCGAACAGAATTCCTCTACCTGAAACGCACCTCTATGCCCGATGAAGAAGAGCAGTACCAGGCTTATCGTAAAATCCTGGAAGTCTTTGGCAGCCTTCCTGTAATTTTGCGCACATTGGATATTGGCGGCGACAAAGAGTTGCCATACTTAAATGTTCCGAGGGAAGCGAATCCCTTCTTGGGTCTGCGCGCGATTCGACTCTGTTTGGCAAAACCTGAAATCTTTAAGCCACAATTGAAAGCTGCTTTACGAGCGGGAGCAGGGCATAATCTGAAATTGATGTTTCCGATGGTCGCAACAGTGGAGGAAGTACGTGCGGCGCGAGAAACAATGGAAGAATGCAAAGCTGAACTTCTGGCTAAAAAACAAAGTATAGCCGAGAAGTTAGAGGTAGGCATCATGGTCGAGATCCCGGCGGCGGCGATCATCGCGGATAAGCTGGCTGCTGAAGTGGACTTTTTCTCCATCGGCACCAATGACCTCAGTCAGTATACGATGGCAGCCGACCGCACCAGCGGCGCCGTTTCAAAGCTAGCGGATGCTTTCCAACCAGCCGTATTGCGCCTGGTGCGCGATGTTGTCCAGGCGGCTCATCAAAATGGCAAATGGGTTGGAATGTGCGGCGAGCTGGCAGGCGAACCGCTGGCTATCCCGCTTTTGCTTGGCTTGGGTCTGGATGAGCTGAGCATGAATGCGTCAGCAATCCCCCTTGCGAAACAGATTCTGCGCGCGTCAAGGCTGGATAAGGCGAAAGAATTGGCTCAAACAGCGCTTGAACTGGAGAGCTCTGAGGCAGTTAAAGCCTTTTTGGAAACAAAAAACCAGTCAGGTCATTGATTTTGTGCTTGAGTGCTTTATGGAAACCTCACAGGAAGCTTTACATCTGGAGCAAGGACGAAACCTAGCCCGGCGGCTGTACGACCTCAAGCTGGATCAGCTTCAAAATATCGACGATAACCAGCAGAAGGATTACTTAGCTGATTTTCCGCTGCTAAGCAAAGAAGAATTTAACGATGTTCGCCTGCAAGTGATTGATGCCAAGCGGATGCAACAACTCCAGGTAGGTTGGTTCTCCGTCCCGCGCGATCTGGCTGTCCTTGTGTTTGTATTGGTCACATTGATTCTTGATTGGCGTTGGGGAGCTATTACCGCAACGTTTACCCTGATATTGTTTGAGAGCCTCTTTCAGGTTTATTTTAGCCCACAGATGTACGCTGGTCTTGGCTCCCTGGTCTGGTTTACATACCCAGCTTACGTGTTGTTAGCCTGGGTGCTCTATTCTCGTGGTATGGCTTGGTATTGGATTGCCGTTGCCGTGGCAGGGCTATGGGGAGGTTCTTATCTGGCAGGACTCATTGTCCGCATTCCGATGCGATTTTACATTAATTCCAGAGCTGCGGCGTTTAAACGGAAGTCCAGCACAGCTTCTGGAGGAAATTACAAGTGATCGGTTAGCCATTGGGCAATCTGGCTGCAAATATCACTGAAATCGGTAAAACTCAGCGCTGGAATTTTATGTTCCTGGCAGTACACAGCCAATGCATCCTTGGCAAACACCAGGTCTGCTTCCATAACGGCATCTTGATCTGAGCGACCGTCGCCAATGTAGATCACCAACCCATCTTTTTGCTGATAATGACGGACAACCAGGGGCTTGCAAACACCTGCCATGGGTGTTAGCGGGTCGTACCAGGGAAACTCGCAGGTTAGTTTATTCTCTCCAAAGACCATATGGTTCGAGATAATCGGTAAGCCCTGGATACCATGCGCTCCTAAAACGGTTTCGATCGCCCAATCCAAGCCATCACTAACAATGACCAGTTCAATATCATTCTGACGTGAAAAAGTCACCAGTTCGTAAAAGGTCGGATCGATCGGAATAGAGGTCAAAGCGGCAGCAATTTCTTCTTGACTGGCAGTAATGGTTTCAAATGTACGCAGGATTTCTTCACGGGTATCAATCAGGTATTGTGACCATAACTTTAGGTAATACAAGCCGCAGCCTGCGAACTTTTCGTATATGAAATCTGTCAGGTCGGACGGTGTAATCGTCCCATCAAAATCACACAGGATCGTAAGTTTAGGGGTTCGATCAGCCATAAGAAGTGGTAATTTTAATTACATGACCTTTTCAATTGTCGAGGCAGCGCAGTACACAGACCAGCGCGAACACTAAAACTGAGTGATCGGTTGCGCTGGCATTGCATACGATCACTCAGTTTCGGTGTTGTTATCGTTTTCTGCGATTGATCTGCCTCACAAAAACAAATAGCAAACCCTATTTATTCTTGGGTAGTTTGCGACTCAGTTGCTTAGCCCAGGCATCAACCGCAGCTTCACTGATAACATTTTGCTGCCATTGATCATTAACGCCAACATCGGCAGCCATCGCTTTTTGGATAGGTCTGGGATGTTTTTCGATCCAACGGATCCAGGTTGGTTTCAAAAAATTAGGGGGGCGAGACGTAATATATATCGTCAGCCCTGCCACGATCACGATTAAAGCGATATAAGCATAAAAGATATATACCCCTTGTTTGGAAACGAAATCATATATGCTTGCCAGGATAAACAAGATCCCGAGTGGGATGTACCCAACCATAGTACGCGGCGATTTCCAATAAACAGGTTTCATGTTTCCCAGGCGGATAAAAACGCCCACGAAAACAAAGAGTACTCCCAATACGGAGACCGCCAAATTCGGATCGATATTCATGCAGTCCTTTAAAGCAAAGCCATTGCCGCCTGTGTAAGCTGGCTCGCCGCAGTTTCATCAAAGGGGCTGGTTAGCGCCTCATAGGTTTCAGCCGTGATGGAGGCTGCGTCGGGTAAATAGCCTCGATAATCATTTGCATAACTGACAACCACGGTTGGGTTTGCCGGGCTTTCCGCCTTGATCGCAAGCACTGTGCTGGCGAAAGGTTCGCCAGGTATCGTCAGGAAGGCTAACGGCTCAATTCGAAGAACTTGAACCTGTGTGTCGACAAATGCGGCGCCGCTGTTTTCTTGGATCCTAGCCAGTTGGACTTGAGCCCCCTCCACCTTGGTAACCGCTTTGCGAATTTCACCATGTGGTCGTTTAGCCTGGCGCATGTTGTCCAGCTCGGTCTGTAGCTGATTAAGCTGCGATTGAGCGTCTTCCAAAGAAGGTAGAGGCCGCAGAGCCAATTTTACCGGGCTGATCCGTCCTGAAAGAGCTGCTTCTGGGATTGGATTGACAAGCTGCATTTGTTTCAGCACTTCGCCCGCCAGGATTCCCCCAATGCGCTCTACCTCGTCGAAACCCTGACCGCGCCGGTCGAACCGCGTGCTCACATCACCGGTAGCGCCATTTGTGAAGAGAAAGATCGTACCAGGGTAAATTTTTTTAAGTTCGGCTCGCGCTGCCCCTGGGTAATCAGCAGATAATGCCAGATTATCCGGACCGAGTACGGTTGGATGGCATCCATAATTCATCAATACAGCCAAGGGCTGACCGTCGATGCGATCCACGCGGAGGATATTGACTTCGTCATCTGATAAGCCATTGATTGGATCATTGCGGTTGCTGCCTATTCCGTGCACCCAACCCTGACCCATTCCTACTTGAGCAGGTTGAAGATGGTTCTTAGCCCAAATCCCTGCCCCGATTACTCGCTGCAAGACCGACTCCTGAAGTTGAAGATCCTCGTCAGGGCTGAGCAGCGGGATTTTTCCCAGAAAGCCGGCTGGTCCTGAATGGGTGTGGCTGGCTGCAACAAGGATGCAGTCCTCCGCGACGCCCAGCAAGGGCGAAAGAGCAGCGCGTAGACGATTGGTAAAGGATAGGGTAACCGCGATCAGGTCGAGGGTGATAAAAGCGATAGCCGAATCGTGTGACTTGAGCACCAACAATGAAGCGTACAAAGGATCGTGAACGTCATTGGAAGGATTTTTCCGCGCGCTGTATCCCTCCATGCGCGCCCCGATCGGCGGGGTGATCTCTGCTGCTATCGCTGCCGCAAATAGCTCTCTCTTTTGATTCGTCATTTTTTATCGTGTTCGTTATTTAGCCCATTCCGGCAAGGTTTTTTCAATCGTTGGCCAATATTCAGCATCCGAACTATCCGGCAACATCCGGCAAGTGATTTTGATGCCGGCATCATGGATTGCTTTTAAAGCCTTCACCCCGGCTTCGGTCAGAAATACGGTATTGGAGATTTTTTTAGAGTTGCGGACATAAGCCTGGTTACCCAGATTTAGAACCGGCAGTTTCAATCCTTTTTCTACTAAGCCCCAACCGTCTTCCGGATATTTGGCTAGAATGAAGATGTTTTCCTTTTCGGATTTGGGATCCAGGCAGTAATCAACCGTTTCCTGGACGGTCATCACTGAAACCTTTGCGTCAGCCGGCGCGACTGCTTTAAGCACCGCTACCTGAAGAGGATCGTTCGCAACTTGATCGTTGCACACAATGATATGGTTAATGTTTAATGCTGCATTCCACAGGACTAAAATCTGACCATGGATCAGGCGGTTATCCATTCGAACATGGCGGACAGTCATTTATTTTCTCCCTAATGATGAGCTATGTGATTAAGAACGTTCCAGACCTTTGATGCTTGCCAACCGGCGAATGCTCTCCGGGGCAACCTGGAGCACTAACTCTACAGCATCATTTAGACTCATGCCTTCGCGCTGGACAACCAACTCAACCAGCATTGGCAGATTCACCCCGGTTATGACCTCCAACGGTCTTTCTGGAGAAGCAAGAACCAACCGGGCGCTGGCGTTGAATGGGCTGGCGCCGAAAAGATCCACGAAGATCAGCACGCCCTCGCCGCTGTCTACCGCATTGACCGCCTGTTGGATTCTTTCTATCAGGCTTTCTATATCTTCGGTTTCCAGCAAGGCGACAGCGCGCACAGCCTCTTGCTCGCCTGCGATCATTTGCATGGCGTCGATCAAGCCCTCGGCTAGCTTACCATGGCTTACCAGCACTAAACCGATCACTCTTTTACCTCTCTACAGATCTAAAAGGTATGGTAAATGATTATAACGCTGAATCACTTTTTCATTAAAGGCTTCTGAGCCGTCCAAGTTGGCGCTCATCAAAACGGGCGGTTCGTAGTCATGCTCCAGCAAGTATTGAATGGCTTCGACGATCACAGCGTTTAGGATCGCAGCGCCCAGGACAGTGGAGAGGGCTCCAGCCTTGGGGAGCAAGCCAGGGTATGATATTGATGCATCGCCGGCTGTGACCTTCGAGTCGATGACTACGTCGCCAAATTCAAAAAGTTTCTTGCCAGATGAATGCCGCGAACTCACCTGGTTGGTGTGTTCCATCGATGTTAGAACCACGACCGTAATACCTTTACTGCGGGCATCCATGGCGACTTCGATAGGCTCGGGATTGCGCCCAGAGTTCGAGATCACAAACAGCAGGTCCCCCGCCTTGTATGGGGCATTCTCGACGAGAATAGTGCCATACCCCTCCAGTTTTTCAGCCTTGCCTTTCAGCGGATCGATAATTGCCTCTATCGGGTAGAGGCCCCCCGCGCGGGCGTGGATTTCCACAGCCAGAAGCTGTGAATGACCGCTGCCGAAGGTAAAGACCATATGCCCTTTCATGATCGTTTCACCGACCAGCTCGGCTGCCTTGCAGATGGCTTGCGCCTGGGTTTCCTTGATCATTTTGACGCGCTCTGCGACGATATCCAGGTATGTTTGGTACATAATCTTCTCCAATGGTTTGATCTCATCTTGATGGATTGACAGGAATTGTCTGAAAAAACAAAATCTGTGGTTTCGACCGCCACAGATAAATGACGGTCGAAACCACAGTGTTATTGTTTTTCGGCAGCTCCTGTCATCTTTCCGAAGAGTCGGACGAATGGATTAGCTGAGGACGCCAATAGCACCCAAGACGAAGCCAACAATGACGAGCACAAGAATCACTCGCGTTGGGCTCCACCCCCGCTTCAGCAGCCAGTATGCAAGACCGACCGCCAGAACTGGCAACAGATAGGGAACGATTGCGTCCAATTGATCCTGAATAACCACTTTGTTCACCACTTCTTCGCCGTTTACCATCGCTGAGGTGGTGATTGTCAAGGGCGTCTTGACGCCGACGATCGAGGGGGCAAACCCACCGATCACGATCAAGCCGATGATGGTGGCAGCCTCCGTTATTCTAGCAATAGCACCCGAACCAAAAGCAGTTATCAGTTTTTCACCCTGCCTGTACGCCCAGAAGAACTGCCAGTATCGAACTGCCAGGTAGGGGAAGAATACCAGGAGTATAACCAAGATGGGCCCAAGAATGCTCCCTTGCAGCGCCAGACCAGCTCCAATCGAGAAGATGATGGAGTTGTACAGCGCCCACACTACGGTATCGCCCACACCAGCCAGTGGACCCATCAAGCCAACTTTCAGACCTTCTGTTGTTTCCAGTGAAGCGCCAGATTCTTCAAGTGCAGCATGAGCGCCGATGATGAAGGGCATGCCAACGACCGGGTTAGTGTTAAAGAAGTTAAGGTTCGTGATAAAAGCTTCTTTGAAATCCTCGGGATCGGGATGGAGCCTCTTTAAGATCGGCAGTATCGAATAGCAGTAACCCACTGACTGCATACGCTCATAGTTCCAACCGCATTGAGACATAAATACATAGCGCCAGAAGGACTTTAACAAATCAGAACGTTCAAGTTTGATGGCGTCCATGGGTTATGCAACCTCCTTTGGCTGGTACTTCAGGGATTGGAAGATCAACGTTATGGCAACGGCTGCAAATGCGATACCTAACAGCGGGATCTTCAGATAAGCAAATAAAACGAAGCCCAGGAGCAGGAAGTAAAAATACTTGCCGACTGGCATGATCTTAAGCAGCATGGCAAAGCCCAAAGCGGGTAGCAAATGCCCAACTGCCAGAATGCCATTGTTGATCCAGGGATTAGCGGTGAAGAAATTGGATAAAGCGGTGACCAATGTCTCACCGAAGGCGATGCCCAGGAAGATCGGGATGGCACGTGAAAAGCCCCAGATCATATGGCTGAAATAAGCCATCATTCTTTCGAAACCTTGGGCGTCTCCTTTTTCAGCGTATGCATCGGCGCGGTGGACAAAGATGAAGTTCAAGAAGCGGTTAAGGATGTCGACCTGGGTTAGCAATAAAGCGGCTGGAACAGCCAATGCCAATCCCGTTGCAAAGCTGGTTCGCGCTCCGAAATAGGTGCCCAGAATGGCACCAGCAATGTAGTCTGGTATGGTTGCACCGCCGTACGTGTAGACACCCAGAGCCATCAATTCTAGGGTGCCGCCAACCAGCAGGCCCATCTGCACGTCCCCCACGATCAGACCCGTGACTGTACCAGCAATCAATGGGCGGGAGGCCATAATGAAATTGGTCGCCAGCATATCATAAACACAGATGTAGCCCCAAACGCCCAAGATTATTCCGGCAATTATTGGATTCATTATTGTTATCCTCCGATCAAAAATGAAATTAACGAATCTACATAAGCAGTGGTATTACCCTCGTAAATTCATCTTCGATAGAGCCTCCTTTCATCTGAACCGGGCAGTGCGTAAGGTACTGATAGAGATACATCCCAAAATCACCTCGGCTTCAAGTAGCGATAAGCATGTTAATTGGGTTTAGAGAATTATTCCTACTTGTAAGCGCAATCAGCCAATTGAACCGATCGAGGTTTGGAAACTTTGCCCGGAATGGAAACTCGACTTCATGTGAAGCCGCTTGACCGCTCAATAGTGGTTTTCGTAACCAGTTGTAAAACGGGGCTTTTTGAGATTTTACCAGCGTTCTAAATGCTGAAAACCAGGCGTAACCGAAGTAAATACTCTTATACTCAGAGCCAGCGATATAACTCTTAGCCCGGAATGCATCTTTAAGATACCGAAGGGTGTCAATCGTCGGTTCCATTTTCTCAGCCCGGTCGGTAAGCATGCCTGTGCTTAAGATCGAAATGAGGCGATTAGGTTGCTTTATCTCACAATAAGCTTGGCGAACGGTCGTCGGCTGACGAATGGCTGAACGCCAATACTGTGAATAGAAATGAAATGGGAATGACTTTCTATCCAGATTGAAACCGCTCGCCTCAAGTCATCTTAAGCAACTGGTTTTTGTACCGATTGAAATGCCTGGCGTGATAAATTCTGTTTCAATATGGTAATATCCCACCATACTGAGACATACCGTTTCATAAATGCTATAAATACTATAGCATATCTAAATGCGTTGTCAATATAAAGTTATAATAATTAACAGTGGACTTGAAAAATAGTTACGCTTAAATTGCCTGGAGATACAAATCATTTCTCAACCAAATTTTCCGCTTCCGGACATCCGTTTGATCGCTATCGATCTAGATGGTACCTTGCTGGACAGTCATAAGAAGCTGCCAGCAGGGTGTGCAGCAGTATTCAAAGAAGCCTGGCGGGCAGGTGTATATATTTCAATTATCACCGGTCGCAATCTCTGTTCCGTCCATACGATAGGGAAGGAATTGCATTTAAGTGGGCCACATGCCAGTTCGGGTGGGGCTCTCGTGTGCGGAAATGGCGGACGCCCGGTCTATGCCCGCCATTTTCTAAAAAAAGAGGATATACGCAAGATTGTAGGAATTTGCCGGCGTTGGAATTTGACTATCTTTCTAGAGAACGCTAATCGTATTCTTGTTGAAAATAACAGCGGGCGTTATTTAGAAGTGAGGCAGCCCCACTATCATTGCATCCCGCAGTTATGTGATGACATTCTCCTGAAATTAAATTTTCAACCGCTCAAAGCGACGATCATCGGCGAACACCTTGATCTAATTCGCGCTCAAGCAGACTTTGACAACTGTCAAAACTGCTTCCACACCACAACAACCGGAGAGCAGAACATCGAGATCACCTCATCTGGAGTCAATAAAGGTTCTGCTTTACGCGAGATATCCGCAGTCACGGGCATTCCCTTGCAGAATATTATGGCTATCGGCGACAGCCCAAACGACTTGAGTATGTTACAAGAGGCCGGGGTCAGCGCAGCCGTAGCCAACGCCCAGCCTGAAGTACAACAGGTTGCACAAATGATCGTCCCTTCCAACGATCAGAGTGGGGTGCTATGGGCAATTAAGAACCTGGTGCTGCCTTCCGTATTTTTGAAATGAAAATGCTTATTTCGGCGTGGCTTTTTAAATGCTGAAGGCTCAAGAAATCACTAGAGATTTCCAGTATCGAAAAGGAGACAGGAATGGAACAAAAAGCACTTGAATATGTACAGGCTATGCAGACGATCTTGAATCGGATCGTCGAACAGGAAATGAACAAGATCTTCCAAGCTGCAGAAATAATTGCAAATACAATTGCGCAAGATGGAATTCTATACACATTTGGCACGGGTCACTCCCATATCATCGCTGAGGATGTTGCCTTTCGCGCTGGCGGTCTGGTGCCGGTGGATGCGATCCTCGAAGCCTCTCTTACTGGGCATGAAAAAGTGCGCCAAAGCGAATATATGGAGCGAGTGGAGGGCATGGCTGGCGTCATCCTGGATTACTACCATCCCTCAGCGAAGGACGCCATCGTGATTATCTCTAACTCTGGGCGGAATGCAGCTCCGATTGAAATGGCGATGAACGCCCATAAACTCGGAATGCCGGTCATCGCCATTACTTCTTTGGAACACTCACAAGGGACCAACTCACGGCATTCTTCAGGAAAAAAGCTGTACGAATTGGCTGATGTTGTTATCAATAATCATTGCATCAAGGGAGATGCCATGATTAAAATGGACGGCTTGCCCATGCCCGTAGGAGCAGGTTCAGGAGTGGCAGGTCTGTTTATCATGCACACGATCATCGTCCAAGCCACGCAATACCTGTTGGAACGCGGCATTCAACCGCCTGTGTTTATGAGCGGCAATCTTGATGGCTCAGATGAGTATAACAATTCCCTCTTGGAACGCTACAAGAACCGCATTAAAGTCTGGTAGGTTATTCTTGCGTGGGTTTTCGAATAACAAGCATTGAACGGTTCTGAACTGAGGTTGTTTGCGGCGCAGCCGCGCAAGGTCTCAATTCAGGTGTTGACCGGTGTTTCCAAGGATTAGGAGATAAAAATGGCTACCACTTTGTATTATGCAAACATTCTCACACCGTTGGAGCATATCTATCCAGGCACAGTTGTAGTTTCTGATGATGGCAAAATCACTTATGTTGGCACTATGGAAGATGCTCCCCAGGCTGAAGGGCTGCGTATTAACCTGCAGGGTCTTACGCTTGTCCCAGGCTTTATCGATATCCACGTTCATGGCGGGTACGGCGTTACGTTTGGCGGCACAAATGATGCTGCGGAGGAATTGAAGGCTTACTCCGATTGGGTGGTCCGCACCGGGGTGAGCGGCTATCTCTGCTCGCTGGCTGCTAAAGACGCGGAATCCCTGGCAGCGCTGGTTGCGCAATATGTTGAGGTGATGAAAGATGGCGTTCCGGGTGCTGAACCGCTCGGGATTCACCTGGAAGGCCCATTTATGAGCAAAGAAAAGAAAGGCGCTTTCAATCCGGACTGGCTGCGCTTGCCATCGTTGGACGAAGCGAAAGCGGTGTTAAAAGCCGGGCAAGGCTGGATTCGCCAGATGACCTTGGCGCCAGAGTTGCCGGACGCTGACAAAGTTGCGTCTTATTTCAGACAGGCTGGTGTGGTGGTCGCGCTTGGACATACGAATACCGATTATGCCATAGCCAGCGCGGCTCTAAAAGGCAGCTACACCCACGTGACGCACACCTTCAACGCGCAAAGCGGTTTTCATCACCGCAAACCTGGCGTTTTTGGCGCCATTATGTCCTCGGATCTGGTTACCGCGGAATTGATTGCCGACGCGATCCATGCTCACCCCGCAGCGATGAAAATCCTGATACGCTGCCTGCGTACAGATCGGATAGCTCTTATTACCGATGCAATGGCTGGCGCCGGATTGCAAGACGGTGTCTATGACCTTGTCGGACAGACGGTTACGGTTAAAGATGGACATGCAACCCTGGCGGATGGGACGATCGCGGGCAGCACGGCTACTCTAAATCAGTGTGTGCGTAATATTCATCAATTGGTCGGCGTCCCTCTGCCTGACGCCGTCAAGATGGCGTCCCTGATACCGGCGCGCGCTATGGGCTTTGCTTCCCGATTGGGCAGCATCCGTCCCGGCAAAGATGCCAGCTTGACCGCAATCGACGATGATGCAAAAGTATTTCTGACGCTGGTGCGCGGAAAAGTAGCCTATAACAATTTGTAGAGTTCACCATCCCGCCTGGCTGAATTATAAGCCGCCTCCAGCACCTGCTGCACTTTAGCGGCGGAGCGGAAGTTGTTTTTTGCAGGCTTATCCTCGGCGATGTTCAACAGTAAATCGTATTCTTCAGCCAGGTGGGCGTTGGTCATCATGCCCTGCGAATATTTTGCGTTGGGCCAGAGCTGCTCGATTGGTCTCTCATCCGCGATGGGAGGTGTATTTTTGGGTCCGTCAATCCATTCGCCTTTTTGTAAGCTGAAATAACGCACTTTGTCTGGCTCGCCTTCCCGGTAGATCAAAGCGCCTTTGCTGCCGTAGATTTCAAACCCGGATTCCTCGCTGGCTCCAGCTGCCATGCGCGTGACCTCGATTACCCCGCTGGAGCCATTGACCAAGTCCAACATACACAGCGCCCAATCATCTACATCGACGTCTTCCTGTTGATCGGCTTGCTTAGACGCATAACGTTTATTAATGAAGGTGTGCATGCGGGCTCGCACAGATTTCACATCTCCCAGGATGTAAATGGCAAGGTCAACCAGGTGAGAACCCAGGTCAGCGAAAGCGCCCCCGCCCGATTCGGATCGCCGCAACCGCCATGATATAGGTCGGTTGGGATCGAGATAGCTTCCGTGGAACATGTGGCCGCGAAAATTTAATATTTCACCGATCTCTCCGGCATCTACTAGTGCCTTCATTTGTTTTATAGCGGGCAGGTAACGCATGACGAAAGCCACCTGGTTGACGACACCCGCTTTTTCTGCCATCTCTGCCATGAGAGCGGCTTCTTCGTAAGACATCGCGAGTGGTTTTTCACAATATACCGCCATCTTCGCTGCTAATGCCTGCCGGCACCCCTCCATATGCAGGTTGTTTGGAGTACAAATATCTACCAGGTGGAGCGGTTGGGCAAAGAATTCCTCGGGCGAGGTCGTCCGCAGCTCAAACCCCGCTGCGTCCATCGCTTCTTGTTCTGTATCTAGTTTAGAGCGCAGCACCGCGGTAAGGTTTGCTTTCACCTGGGGTTGGCTAATGCACATTGGGATGTTCCGATATGCAATCGCATGGACTTTGCCAATGTACCCTAAACCGACCAGTCCAACATTTATGGTTTTCATTTTTCCACCTTTTGTCGAGAGAATCAAAACACGAAGGGAATTTGTTCGGATATATCTTGGCATAGGATGACGGTTACGTCAAGTGGCGGTAATACCTCATAAAGCAGAGGCGTGGCGAAAAACGGGTTTATATTGGGAAGTGATGAACTGCCCGAGATGCCGCCGAACAGAACGCTAAAACCGAGCCAGAAAGATTATTCTTGTGAAGACTGCTGCTCCGGTTGGGTTACCGGAATGGTTTCTCTACACTTTGGGTAATTAGGGTAGCCATAAAATTGCTTCCCGGCATGCGCCTCAGGGCTGCCGCGTATCGGCGTAAAAACAGCAGTATTAATCTTTCTAGCTGAATTATCGGGTATAATCTCCACAGGAGAAACAGCGTGGGCTGTTTATTTTTATTACCCCATGCGAAGATAGAGTCCCGCTACAGCCCATTGACTGGGATGACTTTGATTCACCGCCGATTAATGTCGAACAGAGAAGCGGTTGAATAAGTAAGCAGTACGCGCGCCGAGCAAAGGAAAACTGTCGTCATTCCAAAAGGAACTTCAGACCCCTGAGCGAGGCGCTTTTTGGTCGTTTTAGCTAGAGATCACCAATTGCGAATCGTTGTGATGAATGGCAAGCCACATGCCCAAAGGAGGGGCAGACCATGTACACGATCCTCAGGCGTTCATCTCTTTTACTGATAATTTCATTATCCTTGATCCTCTCTTTTCAGGCTTTGCCAAATCTCGACGCGGCGGCGCGAACCCCGGATCAACCGGGTCCATCCCCGCTCGAGCGCCTGGCAGCCGCGGTGGGCGTCAGCCCACAGGCGCTCGCGCAGAGCAGCGTGGAGACCACGACATTGATCGATGGACGACAGATCACGATTGTCAAAGCGATCAACCGCACGGATAACGAAATTGTAGGCGCGGCTTTCGATGGCGAGCGCCAGGTCGACCTGCGCCAGGAAAAGCAGCGCGCCTGGACGGATTGGCGGCGGGTTCACGGGGCGCTCATGCCCGACCTGGTGAAAAAGATCGAGGGCTCAGGTCCGCAGGCGGAGTACACTGTGGCGGTGTGGTACAGAGCTCAGGTCGAAGCGCTGCCCAAGCCGGAACTCCCTCGCGCCAGGCAGGATCTTTCTGGCAGCACTGCCTTGCCGGCGGAAACCCCCTCCAGCGGTCCTGCGCCGCAAAACCCCGATCTCAAAACGCCCGCAGCGCCGCTTTCCCCCGATCAAATCCCGGCGGAGGTGGCTGCTCGGGCGCTCAGCCTCCCTGCCAGTTCGCTAACCGAGAATAAGCTGGCCCCAAGCGAGGCTCAGAAGGGCGCCAGCCCAACCGCTCCTCCAGCCGACCTGGCGATTCTCTCCCAGGCTGCTGCATTTCAGCAACAGAACCGGGCGCATCTGAGCGAACAGATCGCCCCATTGCGGAGCGATTTATTGGGTTTATTCGCGGCGCAGGGGTACACGGTGCAATACGCCTCGGAGATCGCGCCGGTGATCTTTTTGACCGGTTTGACGAGTGCGGATCTCGAGCGTTTGGCGGGGCAGCCTGATATCGACGCAATCTACGACGCCTCGCTGCCGGGAGGTGCGCTGCTCGATATTGCGCGCCCGACCCAAAACGCGGATCTGCTATCTCTTTGGGGCGGGTACACGGGTTTCGGTATCAACGTCGCCATCGTCGAAGGCGAGCGGGTTTCCAACGTCAACCCTTACTTGAATCTATTGGGAACGCGCGATACCGGGCGTACGATCCAGAGTCACCCTACCGGCGTGGCGGGAATTGTGGGAAGTAGTCACCCAACCTTTCGCGGTATTGCCAGCGGCGCCGGTCTCTACAGCGCCAATGGCGATGATTACGCGACGATTGCCGCCCTCGAAGCCGCCATGGACTGGGGATCCTCCCAAGCGCCAATTTTGAATAACAGTTTTTGGGCTTCCGATTGCGGTCTTACGAGCGCTTTGCAAACTATCGACCGCCATATGGATTATTTGGTTCGTTATGCTTATGATCTGGCAGTCGTCGCTTCGGGAAATTTTAACGTGCTTTCTTGCGACGGTGTGAACCCGGCTCTATACGTCTCTTCCCCGGCTAAAGGCTACAATGTCTTAAGCGTGGGCAATTATCAAGACAACAATACGCTGGGCTGGAGCGATGATACGATGCGTCCGTCCAGTTCCTATAACCACAGCGGACGCACCAAGCCCGAGGTAGCGGCGAGCGGCAGCGACATCACCAGCACCACGACTGCCTCCCCCTGGACTGGTCCGATCGGCTCGGGGACGAGTTTCTCCTCTCCGATGGTGGCTGGGCTGGCTGCCAACCTGCTTCAAGCAGATTCCTATCTGGTCCAACGGCCTGAAGTGGTAACGTCGATTATCATGGCGACTGCCCTGCACAACATCGAGGGCGCCACAAGATTGAGCTCTCAGGATGGAGCGGGCGGGATGGTTGCCTCTGCCGCCATGGCTTCGGTGGAGCGCGGTAATTATGACGATCAATTGATTTCCAACTCGACCACATTCCCAATCGAATATACTCAATACGCCTACGCCGGCGAGACCGTGCGTTTCGCAATCCGCTGGTTGTCCAACCCCGACAGTGGCTACACCGCCGACGATTTGCCCGCCGACCTGGATTTGTACGCCTACCGCGCGGACGGGACAACGTTTCTGAGTGGTTCAATTAGTGCAAGTAATAATTTTGAAATCGTTGAGTTTGTCGCCCCGGCTTCGGAGACCTATCGGTTCAGAATTTCCCTTTACGGGTCTTACTCGGGATCGCAAACCTGGCTGGGCGCCGGTTGGTGGCGCGGCGTTTACCGGATTTCACCGGACGTTGGTTACAGTGATCCCGCCGCAACCCCGATGGGCACTCACCTAGCGGTCAAACCAAACGATTGGAGCCCCACGGCGTACTGGCGTGTTATGGGCATTCGACCGAACAACAGCGATCATGACCTGTTTATGTACAGCCGCTCTTTGGCTGATGATCCAGCTTTAAGATCAGAGCTTGCCAATTCGACGTATGGTGGTTCCGTGGTGGACTTTATCGCAGTTGACGGCAATCACTGGCTTTCCTCTAATCTGGAGCATTATCGCATCAGGCATTGGAGCGGCGCCGGCGGGTACTACCTGAATCGGTCAAATCCGGGGATCTCTTTCATCGGGCCAGGCACGTATGGGGCTTACACCATTCCCGCCGATCAGGTAGTCAAGGTCTACGATGTTTATTGGTTCGGACCGATGCAAGGCAAGCGGATCCAAATTATCCCGGGCGCTGGCAATGCGGCGGATCTCGGGGTGGCGTTGTTCCGTTCAGATCCTGGTCGACCTGAAAGCTGGCAGTGGGGCCGCAGTGGAGCGGTAAAGATAAGCAATGCTTCTACTTCTCCCTCAGCCGTCGAGGAAATCAGCTATCTCCACGTCGGTCCAAGCGATTGGCTGGGTTTGGTGGTCTTCAGCAACACCCAGGCTAACGCCGAGTTCTATATCAGTATAACGGATATTGCTGAAACTTTCCTCCCACGAATAGGGCGTTAAGCTACACCTTCAAAGAGTATTTGCTGCCCGGGCAATAGTTCGCCAATTCGCATATTTCAGCCGTACCAGAGCCAGTTTTGGATACGGCTGAAATGCGTTTAACGCGGCAGGGGCGGCTGAACGCGGCGCGGAATGGGTGTAAACGCGTCCGAAACCCCTAACAGAAACGCCTATTTGCCCGATCGTTGCTATAATCATCGGTGTGCATACGCAGGACGAAAAATTTCGAACTGGGTGTTGACTCAGTCGGGGACCTGAATGCGGGCAGAAAAATTCGAAGAGAAGAGGTTTACCGAAGATGATCATTACCACACTGGCGCACGCAGAAGAACAGGTTAAGTGGACGCCGGCTCTGCAAGCCGCATTTTCCTTTTTGCGCGGCATCGCCGCCGCCAATCTACAGGATGGGCGGGTTGCCATCGAGGGGGAGCGCGTCTTTGCGATTGTCTCCAAATATACGACAAAAATCAAAACCAGCCTGATAGAAATGGAAGGGCACCGAAAATATATCGATTTGCAGTACCCGGTGCAGGGCGAAGAATCGATCGGCTGGGCGCCGGCAGAGCAGGTCGCGCCGACCATTCACTATCGATCCGAGAGCGACGTCTGGAAGGGCGAGCTTGCGCTTGAATCGGTGAACTGGTTCAGACTGTCGGCGGGGCAGGTGGCGGTGCTTTATCCCAGCGACGCCCACGCCCCCCAATACGCCTGCGAGACCCCCGCCCCGGTCTGGAAGATCGTGGTCAAAGTCGCGGTGGAGTGACCGGGCGGTAAAACTGCATCCACAAACGCGGCTGGGCTGACCCAAGAAGCCCCAATTATTGCGGGGCGTCGTGAAACAAATCGGGGTGGAATATCGTCTCAGCTTCAGATGTTTGAAAACGTTTCTGCGTAGACAGAGATCGATCAGGCATCATCAGGAGGTGCGCGATGATCCGCATGAAGTTGAGAAAACTCGCCTGGGCAGGTGTTGGAATTATCCTGCTCCTATCAGCCTGTGCGCCGGCGGCGCCTGCCGAAACGCAAGCCGCCGCGCCCAAACTCACGATGCCAGCATTGCCCGCGACCGTGAACCCCGCTGTGAACGCGCCAGAGCCGAGAAACTACCCTAACCCCCCTGAGCCGGGCAGCCTGACGTTTGAGGTAATTGATTTTGGCGCCCCAACCGCTGGAAGCGCCGCCCCGCTGGCGCTCGCTGTTCGCAGCGATCAAAGCCGCAACCCGGCTTTGCAGTCGCTGCCGGACGCAGCCCAAAAGAGCCTGGAGCAAGCCTTGGAAGCCGATCCCGGCGCATTGTTCTTGATCCTCGCCGCGGGCGAGATGCCCAGCAGCGGTTTCAGCGTTCAGATCCGGTCGATCACAGAACAGACGGAAAATGGCGGCAACGTCTTGCTGGTGCGCTATGAAGTTCAGCCGCCCGATCCCCAGTTTGGCGCGGCAACCGTTTTAACCTATCCGTATCTGATCGTCAGCCTGAGGAGCGAACTTCCGGCTCAGTCCGTGAGCTTTGAGCAAGTCCGCCGCTGATGAATTTTGGGCGCCCCGAATCCTCGACCCTGCATTCCCCCCAAGGCGGCAGACCGGCTTTAAGCCGGGTACCCGCTCCGCCCGCCGACCATCGTCCAGCGCACATTCAAGTTGTGGTCGAGACCGACCAGGTCGGCGTCCATCCCCGCTGCGGTCCGATCCTTGCGGATCGCGATCACTGTTCCTTTTGCGCTCCGGATGCGCCGATTATCTGTTGATAGAACGTTGAAATTGGAAGATGAAATCCCCAGTTTGCGCCCGTCAGCACTTTGGCTCCGGCGGGCAGACGGATGGGAATGCTGTCGATCGTCTCATGCTCCTGACCCTCGACCACCCGGCAGATTACCCGGTCGCGGCGCACGCGATAGAGATAGCCATCCTCTTTGCTGAGGCATTCCGCGCCCACCTGTCTTGCAGCGCTCAGCCGCCGAAAGCGCCAGTAGACGTCATCGGGGGGGCGGATTGCACGGAACCCGCTGCCGGGCTGTTCCCTGACAGGCATTTGAAGCTACCAACCTCCCGTTTGCTGGTGGTTGTAGATTGTGTCTTTCAAAATGTCGATCATGTCTTCGTAGCGCTGCTGGTTGGCGCTATCGACGTTCTTAGATTTCGCTTCGAGTTGTTTGAGCAGCTGGATCACCCAGGAAAGCCAGGCGATTGGATTGGGGTCGTAATCGTATAAGTCCTGCGCTACCTTTTCGATCGAAGCTCGCAATTCATAATCCTTGACCATTGAGTAATCTCCTGTGTCAGTTGAATACAAGACGGGACATCCCAAATTGTATAACACCCCGATGCAGGTTGCAAGTTTTTATCGTCTCTAATAAATGGCGAAATATTCAACTTTGGCTAAATTGAGAAAGCCCTCTTAAAAATGCCGGTTTTTCAAGTAAAATGATGGTATTCAACCTGAATTCGCCCATTCGGCGTGGTCTTGATCTAGCATTTCTGGCTGAGCATGGGTGAAACAACTTTCCAGAGGAGGAAGATCATGGACTTCGAAGGTTATTGCGTCAAGTGTAAGCAAAAGCGCCCCATCAAGAATGCTAAGGTGGAAACAACCGCCAACGGTCGGCGGATGGCAAAAGGCGCCTGCCCGGTTTGCGGAACCACCGTCACCCGCTTTTTGTCTAGCAAAGAAGCCGGATAAACCACTTCAGCGCATCTGCCAAACTCCCACCCGCAATAAACCGGCTGCGGGTGGGTTTTTTGTTTATCAGCGATTTTTTACATACCGGTCAAAGAACTTAATCGTGCGGCTCATTGCTTCGCTGAAGTAAACCGAAAGGTTGTGATTGTCGTCCTCGTACGTGTAGAGCTCGACCGTTTTGTCCAACGCCTTCAATTGATCTGCCAGAATCTCGGACAACTCCGTGGGGACGCTGTAATCCGCCGTGCCGTGATGAAGCTGGAGCGGTCCGGAAATATCCGCCAGATAACTGTTAGCCGAGATCGAAGCCCAGAATTCAGGATTTTCCTCCGGCGCGCCGTACAGGATCGACCAGCTCGAACGCCAGCCGCTCCCGCCGGAAGCCAGGGTTGCCACGGGCGTGCTGGAGGTTGTTCTGCGCCACTTGGTCAGCAGATCTGTATATGAGCCGACCACCCCCGCCCAGATCACCCCCGCGCGGATATCCGGCGAGATCACCATCGCGCGCAGGGTGAGGAAGCCGCCCATCGAGTGACCCCACATTCCGATCCGGTTCGGATCGACCAGCGGATAACGCTTCAAGGATGCGACCGCATTCAAAACGTCGATTGTATAACCGGGATCGCTGTACGCGCCGCGCGGTTCGCCCTCGGAGCGGTCATGGCCGCGGTAATCGATGCGAAAGACCACGTACCCCGACCTTGCCAGCCAATCCACGTATGAGATGTATCGTTCCGTGGTTCGATACTGATCTGGCGGGATGTATCCGTGGTTGAATACGATCCCGGGCCAGCCCGTAGGCGGCATTTCGCCGTCCGGGATGGTGAGCAGGGCGTAAATCTTGTTGCCTTCGGACAAATAATTGACATACAGGCGGCGGTAATTGATCCCCCGGTCGAGTTCTTCCACCAGGGTGATCTCGCTCCCTGGATATTCCAATTGGCGCATCGCGGCAATGGTCATCGGGTGAAGCGTCGGGGTTGGCGCCGGGGGTACGGTTTGGGTTGCGAACGGGGTTGGAGTGTTGACTGCTGGCGGCGCCGCGGCTGGGAGAGACGTTTCCTCGGGACGGGTGCGGGTCACAACCACGACCGGGGTGTTGAGGGCTGGCTGTGCGGGTAACCCCACGGCTGGAGCCACGCTGCAGCCTGTGGAAAACGCAATCGAGATTATTGTTACGCTAAGGATGAGAAATGTGGATTTTCTGTACATACCATTAAATTGGAAACGTTAATTCCCCCGATTATAAAGTATCAACATGTGAATGCGATTAATAGCGCTAGAGGCGGCGGCAGAAGCGCGGCGGGCGCATTATTCGATATCGTCAAACAGACCGCGCAGTTTCTCCTCCCAGAAGTCATCGGGCGGGACAAACGGAATCTCGCTGAACTCGGCGCGCATTTTCTCGAGATATTCGCGGATTGCAAGCTGCGGAGCTTCTCTGCTCAACTCTGCGATCTCCGCCTCCAGGGTTTTTATGAGCTGGCGGCTTTTCTCTTCCAAGTCGCTGAAATCCATGCCGAGGTTGAGCAAATAATTCACCCGCTGCATTACCCCAAGCCAAGCCATGTAGTCGTTTTCGATACGGATCGAGTTGATCATCTGACCGGTGGTGGAGAAATCATATAACGGCACAAACGCGTAAAAAGACAGATATTCGATCTTCTTCTCGGCTGATCTCCGGCACACGTATGAGCCAATGCTCGCGCCGCCTTCATAATCCGAAAAAGTGACTGCCAGCCGGCTGAGCTGATCCTTCAGGCGCGGCAGGCTGTAGGTACAACTGACCGAGCGCTCTTTGTCATACGGCACCTCGCCGTACACGCCTCCAAATCCGATGATCTTTTTTACGTTTAAACGCTGAGATGCTTCGAGCAGGGCTGCCACATAGCGCTCGATATCCAGATGCGGCTCGTCGCCGATGAAGAACACCAATCCCCGTTCTTCGTTCCCGGCGTAGAAAAGCTCGTTGCGTGCGCGCTGCAAAGATTTTGGGTAGCCTTGCTCAAAGGATACCTTTGGTCGCAGCAGATGATGGGTTCCGGGGATCTGGAAAAGGTAGAAGCCGTCCGGACGAATTTCTCCAATTGGTCGGGCGCCCGCCTGAATTGCGAGATATTCCGGAAGCCCAGACGACATCGAGCCAGCATCAGCCCACTGCCGCCAGCCCGCCAGCATGTAGATTTCTTTCGCGGTGGGCACCTCCCAAATATCGAGCGCCTCCGTCATTTGATCTGCCTCCGATACCTGCACATATAGCTGAATGTCGATACTGCTCTAATTATAAAGCCAGTTTTCCCTTGCGCCGCAGGCTCATCGCCTCAGAGGGGGATGCCGCCACGGCGTGCAGGGCGGGGATTTAAACCAATCCTATAACGTCGTCATGATTTTCTTCCTCTTTGGCACAAAGGTCTTTATAATAGGATAGGACTGTTCAGAAAAACAAAAACAGAAAGGGAATGAACGATGAAGACAGCTAATTCAATCGCTTATCAGTCCCCCCAATTTGCAGTTCTTTCGGAAACAGCATTAGAAGACATTCACCTGGCAGCGTTAGAGACGCTGCGCCGGACGGGTATTCGCTTTCATCACAAAGGCGCCCTGGAAATGCTTGAGGATGCCGGCGCTTTCATCTCAGATGGCAACCTGGTGAAGTTTCCGGCTCAGCTCGTGGAGGTGGCGCTGAGCAGCGCTCCCAGCCGAATTATCATGTGCAACCGAGACGGAGAGCCGGCGGTCTGGCTCGAGGGACGCAAGGTCAATTTTGGGACTGGCTCCGATTGTCTGAACTTGCTGGACCCTCGCACGGGGGAGCACCGACCGTTTGTCGAAGCCGATCTGATCGAGGCGTACCACCTCTGCGACGCGCTTCCAAACATCCATTTTGTGATGTCAGTGGGCATTCCCTCGGATGTGGATCGCGAGCTAACGTACGATGTGCAGATGGTTCACATGCTGGAAGAAACGGTGAAACCTCTCGTCTTCGTCACCAACGACCTGGCAAGCTGCCAGCGCGCCATCGACATGGCTGCGGTTGTGGCTGGCGGCTACGAGGCTCTGCGAGAACAACAGCACATTTTGCTTTATTCTGAACCCAGCTCGCCGCTCCAACAGTCGGAAACCGCAGTGGACAAGTTGTTATTGATGGCTGAGTATGAATTGCCCGTCGTCCATTCACCCGGACCGCAAATGGGAGCGGTCGCGCCGATCACGATGGCTGGCGGTTTGGTGATGTCGCTGGCTGAAATCCTGAGCAGCCTGGTCGTCCACCAGCTTCGAAAACCGGGCGCCCCGTTCGTCTTTGGCGCCGGCATCCATCACATGGACATGAAAAGTATGCAGATTTGCTACGCCTCACCCGAATTTCAACTCACAAAGGCTGCGATTGCTGAGTTAGGTCGCTGGTATGGACTGCCCACCTGGGGTTATGCAGGGTGTTCGGACGCGAAAATCATGGACGAGCAGGCTGCCGTGGAAGCGACGCTTTCTGTGATCATGGCTAAACTTTCCGGCGCAAACCTGATCCATGATGTTGGATACATGGAGAGCGGTTTAACGACCAGCTTCGAGATGATCGTGCTTACAGATGAACTGGTTGCGATGACCGACAATTTGATTAAGGGGATCGAAGTTAATGAAACGACCCTATTGGTGGACGAGATCGACCGGGTGGGTCCCGGCGGCAGTTTCCTTGATTCCCCTGTGACGCTGGAACGCTTCAGAGACTACTGGTTCCCGGGCTTGCTCGACCGGCGGGTGCGGCATCAATGGCTGAAAAAAGGCGGTCTTCCGCTGAGTCAGCGGTTGAACGCCAGGGTGCTTGATATTCTGGAAAAGCACCAGCCAAAACCGCTCGATGCGGAAAAAAGCCAGAAGCTGCGCCAGATCCTTGCCAGCGCGAAAAAGTGAAGCTCAGGGGCTTTTTAACCTGGGGATAAACCTGAAGAAACTGCAAGGGATTTTGTTCGTTTCTGCCGTTTCGCATGATTATATCTTCTGATATACTAGGTCTGTCTCGCGAGCCCGGGTTTATCAGGTATAGGTAGTCTGCACCCCAGCGGGTTCCTTTCCTGTAAAGGAGACGGGTAAAGTGCAAGAAGGAATGGTTCAAAGACTGATTAGTTTGTTCCAGCACGCCTTTGATCAATTGGGAGTTCAGGTGGAATTAGTCGCGCTCGAAGACCTGGCAATATTGATCTACAAAGGCATGTCAGTCAAAGCCCGCAACTACCATAACCTCGATCACGTCTTCAGTCTGATAGACGAAGAAGCCCCGATCTTGACTTTGACGGCATTGTTTCACGACCTGGTCTACTGGCAGGTCGACCGCGGCTTCTTGCCCGAAATCCGCCTGATTATTTCCCCTTACATTGTCGAGAAGGACGGGGAGATTTATCTCCAGGAACAAGCGGTGCAGTCCGAGAGACCGTTCCAGATCGCGCTGCGAGTCTTTGATTTTTCACCGGGTCAACAACTAACCCTCGCCATTGGTCTGAACGAATTTCTAAGCGCCCTGGTGATGGTCAAGAAGCTGGAAAAATTCCTGGATGAACGCGATTTGCTGCGGCTGCTGCTTTGCGTCGAGGCAAGCATCCCCTTTCGAGAATCGGCGGTTACCGGCGCGGATCATTTTTATGCGCTCGAGGCGCGCGCTTCTAAAATCGACCAGGACTGGCGCCTGGAGATGGGACCCAGCCAGGTGCAGGCGGCAGTGAAGCAAGCGGTGATTTTTGCGAACCGGGATGTGGACAGCTTTGCAGAGACGGATGTTTCCTGCTACCTCGAGACGACCTGGAAATTGATGCCGGAGACGAATTCATACTTGAGATCGATCGATACATACTCGATCCGCGAGTATCGCCAGGCATTGCAAGCGATGTCGGCTTCGATGAGCCGGCTCAAAGCCGAGCGGGTTTTTCACCAATATCGCGGTTTGCCTCCCGATCCAGAGTATCAGCGCCTGGTTGCGCAGGCGCGGCAGAATATCGAGGCGGGCAGACAATATCTGCAGATTAAGCTGCTCACGCAGGCGATCCTGGAAGCGCTCGCCGAAGCGACTGGAGGCGATGCGCCGTTATCTTTGTTTATGGGCGATTTGCCTCAGAAGGGCGTCCGGCCGCGGCGCTTGGAGGATTATCTGCCTAAATTCGACCTTCCCGCGTGGGTGGATACTACCTCGCCAGTCTTTTACCTGCTCTCGGATCAGCACAGTCTTGACTCCAACTTTGATCTGCACACCGCGCCCCTGACGCTGTTTGTATATGCAAGCCTCACACCCGAGGAAACCACAGAACTGCTGGTTGTTGCCGTACAAATGTTTGACGGGAAAGTCGATGCGCGCGAATTTCTGGCTGCGGTCAAGCCGGGCGTGCTCTCTCCCATCGCCGGCGCCTGCGCCAAAATGGCGTTTACGCGCCAGGAACAGCTCAAGCATTATGCTGTGTGAGCCAGCAGATCGCGTATAGAAAAGAGCCGCCAATTGGGGCGGCTCTTTTTTTGTGTTCTCTCCGCATTAGAAGATCAATGCGAGAATCAGCAGGATTGGCAGGGTGAGAATGACCAATACGGCGATCAATAACCCGAAAACGCAACCAACCGCGCCCAGGATCAAACCGATGACACCAGCGATCAGCCCAACAATTAGCTTAATGATCGCCCCGATGCATCCGGACAGAAAATTGAACATTTTGCACTCTCCTAACTTTTTTCTGACATCTTTCAATATGTATACGGAGAAGTGCTTCTACGGTTACAGGTTTTCAGGCAATGTGAACCGCTCCAAGCCCTGGAAGATCGCTATAAACCAAAGCAGCCTGGTTGTAAGTCACCCCCCGGAAAGGGTCGTTGGCGATCAACATCGGCGCATCCAGGTCGGCGTAGTCGCAAAGCGGCGCGAGCTGCGCGGCTGCGCTGATCGCCAGCGAAGTCTCCACCATGCAGCCGATCATCACTTGCATCCCAAGCGCGCGAGCGGTATGAATGGCGCGCAGCGCCTCGCGAATACCGCCGGATTTCGCCAGCTTTATGACCACGCCATCAACGGCTCCGGCGTGCGCCACGACATCTCGGGCGGTTTTGATGTTTTCATCGGCAAAAATAGGCAAGCCGAGTTTCTGGTCGCGCAGCCAGCGCAGCCCCTCGATATCGTTGACCGCGATCGGTTGTTCGACAAATTCGAGATCGAATTCTGCCAGGCGGGGGATCAGGCGCGCAGCTTGTTCACGACTCCAGCCGGCATTGGCATCCACCCTCAACCTGGCTGAGGTGACCGTGCGGATGGCGCGAACCACTTGCAAATCGTCCTCGCCGCCCCCGAGCTTTACTTTTAAAGCCGGCATCCCAGCCTGGCGGGCGCGCTCCGCCATAACCTCCGGCTTGTCGATCGAGATCGAGACGGAGGTGATCGGCGCCTTGCCCGGATCCAGACCGAACAGGGCATAAAGAGGCTTGCCAAGCTGCTTGCCCATCCAATCGTGCAGCGCCAGATCGATGGCGCACCTGGCTGCGTTCGAGCCAGCCGGCAGTACGTTCAAGGGCGCCTCCATATTGAACGGATCCCAATCCTGCTCACGCAGCCGATCTAGGTAGGTCATGATACCCTCAGCGGATTCGCCGTGATGCGGTACGCCGGCGGCTTCGCCGGCGCCCTCGCCGATCTGGACCAACACGTTGTGCCGCACATCGGTCGCGCCGTGGGCGATCCTCCAGGTGGTTTTTAACTTTATGGTAAATGGTTCATAGGATAGCTTCATTGGGTCTCATCTCCTTGCTCCTGCATTATTGACACAGCGTTCAGGATAAATTTTATCTCCGTTGACTCGCATGAATGCCACGGGCTGCCCCTTCAAGCCAGGTTGACTGCGGCTCGGAAAGCCGAATAGACCGCCGCCATATCGTTAGCAGTGTAGGCGATGCGTCTGCCGGAGCGCGTCGCTCCGGGGAGCAACGCCGCCCGGTCTGCCATCTCGGAATGGACAAATTCGATCTCCATGTGGATGGGCGGCGCCAGCCGGTGGGGTTGGGGAGCTGCGCCGCTGGTCAATTTGCGAACCGCGGCGGCGGCTTTCTCAGCGATCTTTTCGTGCGCCAGCGCCGGGGTCAGCAGTTCGGCTGCCATCCGCCCGCTGGCTCGTTTAACGACCGCTGTTTCAATGCCGGGTATTAGCTCGGCTGCCTCGGAGCAGGCTGCTTGATCCCCCGAAATTAGAATTACCGGAACATTGAAAAAATCGCACAGCGCCGCGTTCAAGCCGATTTCACCGCACGGCTCGCCCTGCAGGAAGAGATTGGCTACGGATGTTTCTGACCAGGTGTGCTCTAGAATCGCGTGCGGCGTTCCAACCCGGGCGTGATACCCGATGAACATCACCGCATTCACCCCGCTGTCGATCCCCTGAACCATGGAATAGGGGGCGGGCGTGCCGCTGTTCAGGCGGGCGCGCTCATCCAGTTCTTCGATCAAGATATTGCGCCCCGCTCCATGACCATCGGTTACCAGGAGTTCGCTTGCCCCGCCGGCATACGCGCCGCGAATCGCGGCATTGACATCCTGGGTCATCAGCCGCCGAAATCGTTCATATTCACTGTGCCGCGAGCTGACCTGATCCCAATGGACCACGCCCGTGACGCCCTCCATATCGGCTGCAATCAGGATCTTCATCGTATTTTTAGCCCTTTCGTAAAAAAATGGGGTTATCAATCAATAAGTCTACCATGAAGGCGGACCGGTCAGGACAGGATGATTGTTTTGGAAATCTCGATTTCCGTTTCAATTATTCCAGTATACTAAAGTCATGCGCAGGCTATCCATGGCGTGTTTTCTGTGCCTGTTGATATTCTCCAAACCGGGTTTTCGCCAGGTCGAGATCGAGCCATCCGGTTGGAAGCTCCTCGCCGAGGGGCTTGCGTATCGCGAATTTTTTCTTCCAGATCCAAACCATGTCTATGTCACCCGCCTGGATCGGTCCGTGAGCGCCGCGTCTATCGAGACCAGCCTCGCCAATGCCGTCCTAGGGGGCGGCTTAGAGGCGCTGAGCGCCCAGGTCGAGCGATACGATGGGTCGCTGGCATACTGGGATGGCGCGTGGCGCGGGGCGTTTCAAGTCGTGGCGGCGATCAACGGCGGTTTTTTCGACCCCAATTCGGGCGAACTGTCGAATGGGTTTATCCAATCAGGCTGGTACGCCAGGCGCTTTGAAGACCGCCAAACGGTGGGCGGGTTTGCCTGGCGCTTCGACCGCAGCGCGCTGATCGTCGAATGCCTTGTCCAGCCCCCTGGTAAACAGCGGGTTGTCCTTTCAGAGCCCAACCGCTCGATTGTCTTCGACGGGATCAACACCCGCCGCGATGCCGATCAGGTGATCATTTATACCCCGCAGATTGGCGCTGAGACCCCGCCGGCAGAGCCGGACCAAACCGGAATAGAAGTCCTGGTGGAGTTGAGTCGTCCGCTGACCGCGCTGCCCGACTCAGAACCGATCCAGGGCACGGTGCAGGCGGTCAAAAACAGCCTGGGCGGCATGAACCTGGCTTTTGATCAGATCGTGCTTTCGGCGACTGGAGGGGCGGCGGATCGCATGGCTGGAAATTTTTTGCCTGGTACGAGAATCGGTGTGGAATTCGAAATTCGACATCTGTCTCAGGGCTGCCGCAAAGAAAATGTTGAAAATCTGTATAACGTTTCAGCCGCAGTAGCTGGGGGCGCAGTGTTTTTGCGCGCTGGGGTTGTGACGCCTTTGAACGACCTGGGCGCGGTGCTGCGCAACCCGCGCACAGCCATTGCCTTGGATGACCGCTATGTGTATTTTATCGTTGTTGATGGACGGGATAAGTTGAACAGTCTGGGGATGAGCATGGTTGAACTCGCCTTTTTCGCAAAACTGCGCCTCGGGGCGAACTGGGCAGTGGCGCTGGATGGCGGCGGCTCCTCCACCATGGTCGTTAACGGCGAAGTTGTGAACCACCCAAATTCAGAGACGGTGGTTGGGGCAAAAGCGGAAAAAACGCCCCGCGGCGTCGCCAACGGGTTGCTGATGGTCGTCCTTCAGCCGGAGCAGCGTTCGAACCGCTTTCATCCAGGCGACCACGTAATGATTGGGACGGCTGGCGAGGCAAACCTGCGCACCGGACCTGGAACGAATCTTTCAATCCAGGGGGTGCTTGCCGCGCGCAGCGTGGGAATTGTGCTTGAACATGATTTGAATGGGGTGTATGCGAACGGTCATTATTGGTGGAAGGCGGCTTTTGGAGAGCGCGCCGGCTGGGTCAGCGAAGCCGTCCTTGCCAGCGAGCAGTGAGGTTTCTGGAAATAGCCATACCGGGGAGGCGCAAGATGGATTTCGATTTGAACGACGAACAGCGCATGTGGCGCACTGCAGTCCACGATTTCGTGGCGCGGGAGGTCAAACCTAAAGCGCGCCAGGTGGATGAAGAGGGAGCGTTCAACTGGGAAGCTGTCCGCAAGATGGGACCGCTAGGCTTGTTGGGGTTGAACGTTGATGAAGCCTATGGGGGAGCGGGGGTGGACCCAATCTCTGCGGCGATTGCGATCGAAGAACTGGGCTGGGGTTGCGGCAGCACCGCGCTGGCGATTTCTGCGCATAATGGATTGGGCTGCGCCCCGCTGACGTTGTTCGGCGACCCGCAGCAGCAACAGCGCTTCCTGCCCACGGTCGTTTCGGGGCGGGGCGGATTGGCGGCGCTCGCCCTCACCGAGCCTGGGGCTGGGTCCGATCTGCGCGGCGGCATCTCTACGCGCGCCGTGCTTCAGGACGGGATTTGGGTCATCAATGGCTCCAAGATGTGGTGCACCAACGCCAGCCTGGCGGAGTTTATCGTGACTCTGGTGCGCACCCGCTCCGGAGAAGGCTCCAACTCTCTGAGCTTGCTGGTCGTTCCCAAAGAGACCCCTGGGTTGCACATTAGCCCGCCTGAAAAGAAAATGGGCTTAAAGGGGTCGCCAGCACACGCCCTCACGTTTGACAACGTGCGTGTTCCGTCTGAATATTTGCTGGGCGAGGAAGGTCAGGGTCTGCAGCAGGTCTTGGAGGTCTTGAACGGCGGGCGGATCAGCATTGGGGCGCTGGCGGTTGGCTTAGCCCAGTCCGCATTTGAAGAGGCGGTGCGCTACGCCCGCCAGCGCGAGGCGTTTGGACATCCCATCGCCGATTTTCAGGCGATCCAGTGGATGCTGGCTGACGCCGCAACCGAAATCCACGCGGCGCGGCTGATGGTCTATCACAGCGCCTGGCTGAAATCGATTGGGAGAAGCTTCGCAAAAGAGGCGTCGATGGCGAAGTTATTTGCCTCCGAGATGGCGGAACGGGTCTGCCGCAACGCGATCCAGATACACGGCGGTTATGGCTACAGCCGGGAATTTCCAGTTGAGTTGACTTATCGCGACGCCCGCCTGATGACGATCGGCGAGGGCACCAGCGAGATCCAGCGCCTGGTCATCGCACGGGCTATTCTGAGCGAGGGTTGACTGATCGGTGGCTGTTTTCGGCTTCGGGATCTTCCCGCAAAAGCTGGACGGCGTGCGTCAACGCGGGCTGGATGGCTTGCAGGTTCTCGAGCGCGCCCTTTGGACTGCCCGGCAGGTTGACGATCAGGGTGTGTTTACGGATACCCGCTTCAGCGCGGGAGAGCATGGCATGTGGTGTTACCCGTAAACTGGCGGCGCGCATCCCTTCCGCCAGCCCCGGCGCCGGGCGCTCGATGACGGCGCGGGTCGCCTCGGGGGTGACGTCGCGCGGCGCAAACCCCGTTCCGCCGGCGGTCAACAGGATGTCCATTTCGTCCGATTCGCACCACTCCACCAGCACGGCTGAGATGACCGCCTGATCGTCAGGGACTATTGAAGCTTTCACGACCGTCCAGCCTTGCGCTTCGACCGCCTGCCGCAGCGCGGGACCGGATAGGTCGGCTCGTTCACCCCGGGCGGAGCGATCGGATACGGTGAGGATGCCAAAGCGCAGACTCATGCTTGAAATTGCCCTGCTGTGCGCGCTTCAAAGGTCTTTGGCATAGGTGTAAAGATCCATCAGTTCCCAGCCGCGCTTTTCATAATACTGGATTGCCGTCAGATTGGCTTTCGTGACCATCAGATAATAGCGGATGCAGCCCTTCAAACGCAAGCGCCGCTCCAACTCCTCTACCAACAAAGTTGCTACCCCGCGCTCGCGGTGTTCGGGCGTTACGGCGAGGTGATACATCATGCCACGCCGCCCGTCAAACCCGCCCAGCACCGAACCGATGACTTCGCCCTGATATTCCGCAAGCAAGAACAGGTCTGGATCCCGCTGGAGCTTTTTTTGAATTTCTGCCGGCTCGTCCGAGCGCCGCACGTGAATTCCATCGCCGGCGTTCTCCCACAACGCGATAATGGTCGAATAATCCTGCGGAAAAACGAATTCGCGAATCGAGACTGAAAGCTTAAGGTTCACATTCGGCTGCATGGTTGTGCTGGCTTTTGTCTATCGGCTGGGAAAGCGGCTATTCGTCATCCTGACCGACGAGCCGCTTCCAGGGTCCATGTATGCCGTCCTCGGTCACGCCGAAGTAATACCGGTATTTCCCCGCCTCTTTTTCAATCAAATCATAGCGGGTGATGTTGCCTTGTTTTTGTCCGCTGATTAATCCGAACTTTCCCTGCCATTGAATGTGCCCTTGCGCAGGATCTGCGGGAAGTTTATCGAATGCGGTGATGGCGTAGTGCCACAACCGGCGGGCTGATTTGCGCGTCACGTTTTTAACCACGTTGTTGTTGCGCAGATCGCGCATGGTGTAATAGCGCTCGTCCGCGCGGTTTTCAACCTCCATGATTTCCACACCAGTGCGCGGCGCGGTTTCCGCCGGTTCGTGCTCAGCCAAAATGGGCAACTGAGGAACGGGCTCGCTTGTTTGGAGCCGTAGGCTGTCCGGCTGCATTTCGGGTTGTTTTGCGTCAAGCCCGCGCAACACGAGCCCGACAATTTCATCCCGTACCGCTAACACGGTCTCCGCCTCGGACCGCACGTACACTTTGTTGTCATCCACCGCATACGGAGGATCGCTGCCGCGGGTCACAAGCACGACAATGATCTTTTTTCCACTGGTTTCGTGCACATCCAGTGAGACCTGGGGTGGCGGGCTGATACGGTTGAGAAGCTCTTTCTCAAGTTGGCCCAGAGATTGTTCAGCGTCTGGAACGCCCGGGATAGGTTTGCGTGGGTCATCCGCAATGCCGATGAACAAAGTGCCGCCGTTGGTGTTTGCCAGCGCGCAAGCATCGGCGATGATGGCATAGCGCTTTCCGCCGCGCACGGTCATGCTTTCGTGGAAGTCCTGAACGATGTTGACGCCTTCCTCCTGGGCGGCGCGGATGAAATCAAACGCTGGTTCGGCTGACTGGCGATGGGGGCGGGTGCGGGCGAAATCGTTGCTGACGAAAAGCTCCCGCAAGGCTTCGAAGCTGACTTCTGGGAGAAGCACGTCTGTGGGGCGGTCGCCGACGCCCAGGTTCTTTTTTCTGGCTGGGTCGCTGGTCAGCCGATGCGCGTCAGAGCCTTGAATACAGTGCATGCGGCGCGGGTATTCCGGTTTGGTGCCGTTGAAGAATGTTGCGGTGCTGTGCTTGCTCTTGTTCTCCAGGTCGGTCACTTCGAGGGCGTGCAGGTGGGCGTTTTGCGTGTAGGCGATCCTGGTTTGACCGCCTAGCGGAAAGCCGCGCATCGCCACGCCGTTGTTGGAATTGGCATGCGCCGCGATTGCCAGACCTCCAGCTTCGTTGATCGCCCGATAGACCGTCAGAACATCGGACGATGCGCCGATTGTCGCCGAGCCTTCGTCAAGCTGGTCGGGCGGTATGCCTAAATCGAGCAGCATATGCTCGATATCCCGCACCGGTTTGCTGGGCGAAAAGACCCCCAGGATGTGGAAACCGAACGTGGCGGTGAATTCAAAACCCGGCAGCACCAGGATTTTATGCAGCAGACGGCGGTATTCCGTCAGACGGGCTTGTTCTTCGGGCAGGATGCGTTTCAGTTTTTCGAGCAACTCAAGCTGCTCGATTTCCTCCTGCATCCCGCGGTATCCGGCAATCGTATTATGATCGGTAAAGGATATTATTGCTAAGCCGCGCATTTCGGCGCGGTGCAAGATGTCAATAAACGTCACATCCGGCTGTTGGTAATCGCTTGAAGCCGGGGTGTGGAGATGCAGATCGATTGTACACCACTGCATGGATGTACGGCTGTGTGTTTTTTTCACTGTTCACTCTCTGGGTTCATTAGTTCTCTAAATTTCTTCGTTTCCAAGCGCCCGGCGAATGATTTTTACTAAATCGTCGGGCATGTAAGGTTTTAAGATAAAACCGTTCGCGCCCTCTTTCAGGCAGCGCTCATTAAAATCCATCCCTGATGACATGACCACACGCATTTCTTTCAGCTCAGGATCTTCCCGCATCCCCGCCAGCAGGTCGAATCCGTTGATCTGCGGAAGGAAGACGTCCAATAAGACAACGTCCGGCGCTGCGCGGCGGATATTCTCGATCACTTCTTCCAGGTTTTCCTCCTTGTTTTGAAGCGTCACTTCAAAGCCTTCGAACTGCAAATAGGTTTGAAGCAAGGCTTGCATGGAAAGGTCGTCTTCAATCAGGAATATCTTAGCTGGCATCCGGGAGAGCCTCCTGGTGGGTCTGTTCGGCTTCGGGCTGGTGCTGCTCCAGGGCGGTTTGGAGCGCCTCGTCCACCGTCTCAATGAATTTAAATTCCATTTGGTTGCGCACCTCTTCCGGGATCTCGTCCAGGTCTGCCTGGTTGAGCAGCGGCAGGATGACCGTCTTAATTCCGGACCGATGAGCGGCGAGCACTTTCTCCTTAATGCCTCCAACCGGCATGACCTGACCCCTCAGGGTGATCTCGCCCGTCATTCCCACATCATGCCGGACAGGGCGCCCGCTGATGAGCGAAATTAGTGCCATGGCGATCGCCGCGCCGGCAGACGGGCCATCCTTGGGCTGCGCCCCGGCGGGGATGTGCAGGTGAATGTCGGTGTCATCGTAAAAATTGGGATCGAGACCGAGGCTTTCCGCTTTGGAGCGCACATAAGAAAGCGCCGCCCGCGCCGATTCCTGCATCACATTGCCAATCGAGCCGGTGATCTGGAACCCTTTGTTGCCTGGCATTCGGGTGGCTTCAATAAAAAGCACATCGCCGCCAAACGGCGTCCAGGCTAACCCGGTCGCAACGCCGGGCAGCGAGGTGCGCTGCGCGATCTCTTCATCGCTGAAGTAGCGCTGTTTTCTCAGAAAGTCGATCACGCGCTCGGGCGTGATTTCGATCGATTCGGTCTTTCCTTCGGCGATCTGAGTGACCACTTTACGGCAAATCGAGCCGATCTCACGCTCCAGGTTGCGCACCCCGGCTTCGCGGGTATAGGCGCGGATGATGCGGCTCAGTCCAGAATCGAGGAACTGCACCTCAGTGGGGCGCAGCCCGTTCTCTTTAAGCTGGCGCGGAATGAGATATCCTTTTGCGATGGCGATTTTTTCACGTTCGGTGTAGCCCGAGAGATTAATGGTTTCCATCCGGTCCCGCAATGGAGCGGGGATGGGTTCGAGCAGGTTCGCGGTGGTGATAAACATCACTTGCGAAAGGTCAAACGCCACTTCAAGATAATGGTCGCGGAACTCGGAGTTCTGCTCGGGGTCGAGCACCTCGAGCAATGCGGAGGCTGGATCTCCGTGAAAATCGAACACCAGCTTATCCACCTCGTCCAGCATGAAAACGGGGTTGCGGCTTTCCACCCGCCGGATTGCTTGCAGGATGCGCCCCGGCATTGCCCCGATGTAGGTGCGCCGGTGACCGCGAATCTCGGCTTCGTCGCGCACGCCGCCGAGCGAGATGCGCACGAACTTGCGCCCTAACGCCCGCGCAATCGAACGACCCAGCGAAGTTTTACCCACCCCGGGCGGTCCGACAAAACAAAGTATGACCCCTTCGCGCACCCGCCGGATTTCGTCATCCTCTCCGTCTTGGAACTCGTCGCGGCGCTCCAGGCGCAATTTGCGCACCGCGAGAAATTCGAGGATGCGCTCTTTCACATCTTCGAGCCCGTAGTGGTCCGTATCCAGCACCTGGCGGGAGTGGGCGATGTCCAGGTTATCATGGGTGATCGTCGACCAGGGCAGCGATACCAGCCAATCCAGATAGGTGCGGATGACGCCGTATTCCGCCGCTGCGCTTGGCAGCCGGCTCAGGCGGTCGAGTTCGCGGCGGGCTTGTTTTTCGGCTTCTTCGGGCATGCCCGCCGCCTCGATTTTCTGGCGGAATTCCTCCGTTTCGGCAGCCTGCTCGTCGCCTTCTCCCAATTCTTTCTGAATCGCTTTGAGCTGCTCGCGCAGGAAATACTCGCGCTGAACCTTATCGATTTCAGAACGCGCCTCGTTCTGGATCTTCTGTCCCATCTCCAGAATTTCGACCTCGTGCGCCAGGATGCCCACCAGTTTATGCAGCTTGGCGGCGGTTGAGTCGAGTTCGAGCAGATTTTGAGCGTCTTCCAGGTCCATGCGTTGGAAATTTGCAATCGTGTAGACGGTCTGAAGAGGTTCCTCGATCGCTACCACCGACGCTACCAGTTCACGCGGCACGGATGGCAGCATTTCGGCAATATGTTCGAACTGATCGCGCGCGTTGCGCGCCAGGGCTTCGAGCTCCAACCCTTCTTCGATGGTCTCGGGGATCGCCTGCACCCTGGCTTTCAGATACAGCTCTTCCTCTAAGTATTCTGCCAACTGGCAGCGCTCCAGCCCTTGAACGACCAGCCGGATGGTGTTATCTGGGGCGCGAAACATGCGGTGGATCAGCGCAACGGTCCCAACATCGTAGAGTTCGTGAGGCCCCGGCACTTCAAGCTCCGGGTTGCGCGAAGCGACCAGGACGATCAGCCGCTCGTCGCCTGACATGACATCGTCCACTAGCCGGATGGAGCGCGACTGCCCGATGGTCAGCGGTACCGCGGTTTGGGGGAAAACCACCAACCCGCGCAGCGGCAGAACTGGCAGCACTTGCGGGAGTTGATCCTCCTCGCCGATCTGCGCCACCTGATCCGGGCTGGTAGCCTCGCTGTCGATCACCCTGGGAATGATGGGTTGGGCGATAAATTCTTCCATAGCCGCTTGTTCTTCGTTCAGCCAGTTCAGCATTTCCAGAATATTTGTGTTCCAGCGTGTCGCGGGCATTCAGCTTCCTTGGGCGCTACTCGGAAAATGTGATTTGCCGCGGCCGGGCTTTCGGCAATGAGATCATCAGGAATCCATTGTCGTAGACTGCTTCTACCTGACTGGAGTCGATGAAATAAGGCAGTTCTACTGAAAGCACAAATTCCCCAAAGCGAATTTCCATTTGATGGAAGGCGCGCCTTTCAGCGGGGTCTTGCCGGGCACCGCGGATTAAAAGCTCGCGCCCGTTGATCTCGATGTGAAATTGATCTTCGCGCATTCCGGCAACCTCAACCCGCACCATGATCGAATCTTCGGTCTCGAGCACATCCGTTGGCGGTCTCCATGGGGTGCGCATCATCAGCCGCCAGTGATGAGAGACCGGTTCAAAAGGCTCGGTATCCGAGGATTTCTCAGGATCGGATTTTTCATAACCTTCTAGCATAAATTTACTCCTGGAAAATGAACCAGATGCGAGCAGATTCAATATTGTGCAAGGCGTTGTCACATCCCCTGTATCTGTTTTTCGTCTTATCTCAACAAAAAAGGACAGAAGAATTGGCGCCCCTGGCGGGATTCGAACCCACAACCAACAGCTTAGAAGGCTGCTGCTCTATCCATTGAGCTACAGGGGCGGAGATTAATCAACCCAGGCATGGGCGCAGCCCTTTATACACCCGCGGTCCGGACAGCGTTCTCAGCAATAAGTTGGCATCTCTGCCGAGTTCTTCAGCCAGCTCTTCTGGCGACAGTGGGGTATTGCCGTTCGTCAGAAACAGGCGAAAAACCGAGTCAACCAGCGTGCTGTGCTGGGTGATGAAAGACGGCTGTTTTGCACAGTGAGTGATCAACACATTCTGCAGCCCGTCGACCTGGTGAACTTCGGCTGTCTCTGGATCAACCCAATCTACCAGGTCAAAGAGATCGACATTCGCCAGAGAGACCTGATGTTCCGGGCACAAATAACCTCTGAGGTAGACTCGCCAGTCTCGGTCATTTTGGCTCCACCAATCGAAGTCGATATGAAAACGAGTATGAATGGTTGGTTTTACCAAACTGATGCGTTTGATTTCCGTCAAGTCGATCCTCCGGCGAATATTTTACTGGAGATTGGGCATTTAGGGTCAGCAAATCAATCGTATTCGGTGTCGCTTAACCGATAATGTAAATCTCCAACGTGAATGAACCAGGGTCGAGAATTTAGCAGCGCCATGATCGGACCAGGCGGGCATCTGCGGATCACGTTGATGGCTGAGTAGAGCTCTGTAAAATGGACGTGGCTTTGCGGGTTCAGCCGAGCCAGATCGCGCACGGTGTTCACAACCAGTTTTTCAAAAGGCGGTTGATCTTTGAGCGGGCTCAACCAATTCTGATCCAGGGCTGTCTTTTCCGGGATCGCGATTGCCATGCGGTCATCGACCGGTGTGGCAACGGTCTGTTTGAGCATGGCGAAGACGATGCCGCCATCGGAGCCGACCAGCAACGTGCGGATCCATTCCCGGCTCGGGCGGTGGTTGCCGGTGTGGACGATCACCTCTCCTGGACTGCTGCCGCGCCTCACATGGATGATGCTGCCCGGGATGACGCCGCGCGAATCGTACCATTCCTCCAATCCATAGACATAACTTTTCTCCCGCACCACCCAGCCCGGAAATTTTTCCTGTGATTCGCCGTCCACGAGCATGAAGCGCACCCTGGGCGCTTCGTAAGCGGTGGGGAATAAATATCTGGTCTTCACTGAAAGAGGCAGCGTGCCCGAGCGCCAGTGGGGGAAAATCAGCCGCACCTCCACCTCGTCTAACTGCTGGTTTCTTTCCGGAACAGGCGAGAGTTCATCATCGAGTGATTGTTCCAGCGCCAGCATCTCTGCGGTTAGCAGGTTGGTGTCGTAGTCAACCGGGTTGTAGCGCAAAAACACCGGGGTTTGGAGCACGCTCTGCGGTTCGAGCCTTTTCAAATACCACAGCACATCGCCAGCCGGCCCCACTTCATCGAAGCGCGCGTCCTCCTGAAGCGCCAGAGCCATCGAGAACTCCAGCAATTTCGGATTGACATCCGTTTTGATCTCGATTTGATCTAGCAGGGCTGAGGTCGGCATCGGCCCGCCGCCAGCCATGTCGAGCACCGCTTCAGCCAGATTGAGATGACCCAGATTGATGTCGATCAACAAGGCGCGGGGGAACCAGCGCCCGGTGATGCTCACAAAGCCTGGGTTGGTGGTCAGTTCGTCTTCTAAAAGCCGCAGCAGGTCCTTCTGATAGATACGCAGAACCGTTGCAGTATCCAGATGGTTGAACTCTTCGACGATCTTCGGCGGGTCATTGAGTTTATGGATCGGGAGCTGAGCGGCGAATTCGCGGCGGGTTCCATCATCCAGCGCGACCTGGATGACTTGGAAATCTCCGATCTCCGGGTTTAAGCCCTGGCGGATTTCCAGCACCTGTCCGTGCTGCCAGTTCAGGGCTGGAAAAACCAGTTTTTGCTTGACTCTGAAATCCAGTTTGGGTTGGTAAAGATCGCCTCCCGACATGCGCTGCTTTTCAAGCTCAGCCCGTTGTTGCTGGATGCGCTCACCCACTAAAGCTTCGATGAGTTCCATCGAAGTCATGGGCGTTTCAGTTTCCAACAAGTAGTTGTAAAGGAATTCGATATCTTCTTCTTGGAGTTTAAAATTATCCCAATAATCCTCGCCCATCGAATAGCTGGCAATTCCCATAGAAATCCTCAAAATAATGGCTTCTTCCTTTGCTGATACAGCAAAACACGCTGCTCTGGGGATGAAATGCTCACAGAGCAGGCGTTTCAAAATTTTATCAAGCTATATTATACTCTATGATGTGCGTGGAGCGAACTTCCTTGTGATCCAGATGGCGATTCGCGGCTGAAACAGATCAGCGCCCATCCCCTGGGTGGATCCGTGGATGAGATAGCCCTATTAAAGGAGCAGACAATGGCTGAATCGGAATGGGAAGTGGTCTATGAAACTGATGGGCAGTTACAGGCGGAGCTGTTGCGCGGCTTGTTAGAAGCCCAGGAAATACCGGTAGTTCTTTCACAGGAAGGCATCGGACGCGTGTACGGGCTGACAGTGGGTCCGTTGGCAATCGTGCAGATCCTGGTGCCAGGATCAAAGGTTGAGAGGGCTCGGGATATCCTCAGAAAATACGAGTCTGGGGGTGGATTTGACATACCCGATTCCGATGAAACCGGGGAAGATCCAGCAGAACCGGATCAAGCTTAATTTGGAAATGTCTCTTCCAGCCATTGGAGCGGATCCACCTGTACGCCGCCCGCCCAAATCTCCCAGTGCAGATGGGGTCCAGTGACCCGTCCCGTCCCGCCGATTTTTCCGATGACCTGACCCTGAGCTACCAGGTCGCCTGGCTTGACCAGGATCTCCGACTGATGCAGGTAGGCGGAATAGATCCCCCAGCCGTGGTCGATCATCGTCGCGTTGCCGCGCACGGTGAGTGGACCGGCAAAGACAACTCGTCCGGCTGCCGGCGCGATAATCTCGATTCCAACCCCGCCGCAGAAATCCAACCCGCTGTGGAAATACTTATATTCGCTGCCGTTGTAGGAGCGCCGGTTGCCGAAGAGCGAGGGCCAGCAGTCGTCGAAGGGCGGCGCCACGGGGCTGGTAAACTGACCGTTCCAGAGCTTTTCAGGCGTTGCGGTGGCTGCGAGGGCGCTCCATTCCGCGTCTTCCGGCTGGGTCACAGTCGGGTCGATGGTTTCGGGGCTTACGCTCAGCACCGGATCGAACGGGTAATTTCCCGAATAGACCAGCACAGGCTGGGCAAGCGCAAACGCGGCGCCAAAATACGGCGCTTCCAGTGGCAGCGTGCCGCTGATGACCATCGAATACAAACCCGCGTCGGTCATCACGTGGATGCCCTGCATTGAAATATAAAGCCCCTCGCCCTGTGGAAAAAAATGCAGCTGACGATCCAGGAGCGCGCCGCCCAGTTGGATTCCCGGGGCGCCTTCGATTTGGATGACTGAAACATTACCCTGCTCCATCCGCCCAGGACCGAGCGTGATGTTCGAAATTGCCTCGGGCAGCGCGCTCGACTGAATTTCTGCGCCAGCCTCGCTTTGTTCTATGGGCAGGTGCAGCACATCGCCCGGAAGCGCGCTCCAACTGCTGGGCAGCTGATTCGCCTCCATGTAGGTCCAGGGGTTCGATTGCTGTACCACAGCCAGCTCCAGCAGCGTTTGTCCAGGGGTTACCAGACTGCGTTTGGTTGCCGGCGCGCTGGTTTCCGTTAGGGGCAGCACCAGGGTCGATCCCGCATATAGCTCAGCCGGGCTGGTGATGTGATTCAATCGAATCAGGATGTCTTCTGGAACCTGGAAATGGCGGCTCAAACTGCGCAGATTCTCGCCGATTTGAATCGGACGGGTGGTTAAGACGCCTTTGACGCCGGATAGCCCTGGGATCACCAGGCGCGCTCCCGCGCTCAACTGGCTCGGGTTGCTGATGCCGTTCGCCGCTTGCAGGTCAGCCATTGAAACCCGAAACCGCGCGGCAATATCCCAAAGCGAATCGCCCTGTTGAACGATGTAGACCGGACCATCTGGCGGCTCCTGCGCCGGGCTGCTTGCCAGCGTCGGGGCTGGCAGCAGCAGCAAGGCGGCGGCGAGCAATAAAAACAACGTTCGCATTGAAAAGCTACCTTTCAAAGGCGAGCAGATCCCCAACTTCAAAGCGATCCAGTAGAGCGGGGGGTATTTCGAGCACATACTGGGCTGGCTTGGTGGGAAAATAGGCTAAGCGCCAGCGGCGCGCCAATTCCGTATCGACGACCCGCAGCGATGAATCGATCCAGATTACTGCCAGGTCCATCTGCATGAACAGCATATGGATGGATGAATCCATCCGGCTGTCTTTTGTCTGAACCAGGAGCAATCCCTCGTCCGGGGCAAGTTCTCGCCGGAACATCAAGCCGCGCAGTTTGCAGAAAAAGCTGTCACAGTAAATTGCCCGGATAGCCCGCACCCCCAGCCGGCTTGTATTGCGGATGATTACCTGTTCTGGCATGCTTAGCTGAGCTGGCGCGCTCCCAGGACCTTGCTCAGGCTGTCCACCAGCTCCTGCGGAGTGAACGGCTTCGGGATATAGTCGTCCACTTTAGCGATGTGCAATGCCAGCACCTTATCGATGTTCTGGGCTTTAGCGGTGATGATGATCACCGGAATGTCGCGCGTGGTCTCATCAGCTTTCAATTGATGATAAACCTCCCAGCCGTCCATATCCGGCATCATCAAGTCCAGCAAGACGACATCCGGCAAGATTTTCCGGACAGTATCCAGACCTGCGCGTCCACCATTAGCGCCAATCACATCATAGCGTTTGCGCGCCAGGATCAATCGAACTAAATCGATCATCTCCGGCTCATCTTCGATATAAACTGCTCGACGAACGGTCTCAGCCATAGCGATTGCTCCATACCTGATCGACAGGTCCTCTTAATGACGATTAATTTAGTTTACCACAAGAGAGTTGAAAAAAACCAGCCTTCAGGCTATAATCTTCCCCCGAAGCGTGCAACGAACTACGTGGAACGTGGGTTCACGTTTCACGTAGTTATTTTTTAGATTGGGTGCATGATCACCAGAGGTAAAAATGATTGATGTAAATGAATTGCGAAAAGGGGTGACATTCGAGTACGATGGAAGTATTTACCGCGTATTAGATTACCACCACCACAAACCCGGTCGTGGAAACGCTACCATTCGCGTGCGTGCGGTCAACCTGCGCACCGGCGGAAACCTGGATTTGACCTATCAGTCCGGCGATCGAGTTCAGGATATCCGCTTAGATTACCACAACGTTCAGTATCTGTATTCGGATGGTCAGTTTTATTACTTCATGGATCAGGATACGTATGAACAACCAGCGCTTACGAAAGAGCTGATCGGCGATTCGGCTGACTACTTAAAAGAGGGGCTGGATATTAAACTGACCTTTTACCGGGGCGAGCCGCTTGACATTGAACTTCCGCTGACGATCGACATGGAAGTCGTTGAGGCTGACCCTTCGGTGCGCGGCGACACAGCCACGGGCGTCACCAAGCGGGTAGTGACCGAAACTGGTCTGCAGGTACAGGTGCCGGGTTTTGTGGAGGCTGGCGATCGGATCCGGGTCAACACCTCGAACGGCGCCTACGTGACGCGCGTTTGACCGATCGACGCCAGCCATGCGCACTCCAGCAGGCAAGGAATGTAAGTATTTCTACGGGGATTATTATCGCGGGCGCAAACATGAGGAATGCCGCTTGCTCAGCGCGGCGTCGCCGCCTCTGCCCTGGCGTCCAGCGCTTTGCAGCAGTTGCCCGGTGCCGGAGATATTAATGGCGAATGCCTGCCCACACATGCTGCTGGAACCGTCTCTGGGGCGGGCGCTTCCCCTTATGAAAAAGCAGGTCAAGGTGCGTGTCTCTTGCAGCAAGTCCGGCTTGCGAGATTTCGATCCGTACATTGGCTGTGGCTTGTGCCACCCGCTGCCGATTGAATTTCAGGGAGATCCGCGTTGAATGCGCTGCTGTTGTTGGACCTCGATGATACTTTGTTGAAGAACAACATCGATGAATTCTTGCCCGATTATCTGGATGCCTTTTCACGCTTCGTTGGCGAACGGATCGACCCGCAGAAGTTTGTCACGTCTTTGATGGCTGGCACACAGGCGATGCTTCAGAATCGCCAGCCGGACTGCACCCTGAAAGAGGCTTTCGATGCGGTCTTTTTTCCTCTGGTTGGCGCAAAGCCGGATGAATTTCAAGCCATTGCCGACCGGTTTTATCAAGAGGTCTTTCCGGGTTTGCGCAGCTTGACCCAACCGATCCCCCAGGCTCAGGAGTTGGTCAAGGAAGCCATTCAGCGCAATTATCGTCTGGCGATCACCACCAACCCGCTCTTTCCGCGGGCGGCGGTCTTGCAGCGGTTGAAGTGGGCGAACCTGCCCGCGGAACAATACCCTTTTGAGCTGATCAGCTCCTACGAGACCTTTCACTTTACCAAACCTGATCCTGCCTATTTTGCCGAAGTGCTGGGAAGGCTAGGCTGGTCTGCGGGACCGGTGGTTGTGATTGGGGATGACTTTCAGCGCGATATCGCACCCGCCAGAAAGTTGGGGCTGTCTGCCTATTGGGTGGATTCACAACCCAGCGAAAACCCCACCGATATGCTGCGGAATGGGGGTGGAGCGCTGGAGCATGCCCTGGATTGGATTGACTCAAACCCGGTTGATAACCTTTTGCCGGATTTCAGCTTGCCCGAAGCCTGCGTTGCGATCCTGCGCTCAACTCCGGCGGTTCTGGATGGACTGACCCGCGGACTTCTTGAAACGGACTGGAAATGGCGCCCCGAAGAAGGTGAATGGAGCGTTACCGAAATCATTTGTCATCTGCGGGATGTCGATGAAGAGGTCAATTTACCCCGGCTCAAGACCGTGATCGAAACAGCCAACCCGTTCATCGCCGGGCAAGACACTGATCCCTGGGCGGAATCGCGCCAGTATTATCTGCAGGATGGAAAACAGGCGTTTATCGATTTTATGGCAGCTCGCCAAAAAGCTGTGGCGCTTCTGGAGGCGCTCGCGCCGGCAGACTGGGAGCGCCCTGCCCGCCACGCGATTTTCGGTCCTACAACGCTGCAAGAGCTGGTAAAGATCCAGGCCGCGCACGACCGCCTGCACCAGCAGCAAGTCCTGAAGCTGATCTCACAACTTCCTGACTGCTCGCTTTCATGAAAAAACAGGATCAAACGGCTGGAATGGTTCGGTTTCACTTGCCGGAAATGAGATGTATTTATTTGCGGTTGATCTGATTGGCAGCGCGCCGTGGGGCGCATCCCAAGCCAGATGGCGGTGTTATACCCTTAGATTGGCTATTTGGCGCGATCATTAATACGTTTGGAGGAATGGATGAGACGTCGGGTTGTGGTTACAGGAGTTGGGTGCGTCACGCCCCTTGGGAATGATGTTGAAAGCTTCTGGCAAAACTCGCTGGCGGGCAAATCGGGCGTAGGTCCGATTACGCACTATGACACCAGCGAGCAGCGCATCCACTTTGCTGCAGAGGTGAAAGACTTCGATGGGGTTAAGTTGTTTGGATCGAAGGAAGCCCGGCGTATGGACCTCTACACTCAATTCGCGCTGGTTGCTGCCCAACAAGCAATCGATTCAGCGCATTTGTTAATCGACGACTCAAACCGCGACCGCATCGGAGCTTTGGTTGGGACCGGGATTGGCGGCATGATGACCCTTTTCGATCAAATGCAGGTGTTCTTTTTTCGCGGCCCGAGCCGAGTCAGCCCGTTCATGGTCCCGATGATGCTGCCGGATACCGCTGCCGCAATGATCGCGATTCAATTCGGTTTGCGCGGTCCGAATTTCGCGGTTGTGACCGCCTGCGCTACCGGTACGAATGCCATCGGTGAAGCCGCAGAAGTGATCCGCCGCGGTCAGGCGGATGTGATGTTGGCTGGCGGGAGCGAAGCGGTGATCTCGCCGGTGGCAATGGCTAGCCTGGGCGTGATGGGCGCCCTCTCCACGCGCAACGAAGATCCACAACACGCCTCAAGACCCTTCGACCTGAACCGTGATGGCTTTGTGATGGGTGAGGGCGCGGCGGTTCTAACCCTCGAAGCCTTGGAATATGCTCAGGCGCGCAATGCTCCGATTCTGGCGGAAGTCGTCGGATACGGCTCAACCAACGACGCCTTCCATATCTCCGCCCCCGCTGAAAATGGAGCTGGGGCAGTCCGCTGTATGCAAATGGCGCTCGATGACGCCGGTTTAGAGACCAGCGAAATCGATTATATCAACGCCCACGGCACCAGCACGCCCTTAAATGACAAGAACGAGACCGCCGCGATCAAGACCGTGTTTGGCGAGGGCGCCTATTCAATTCCGATTTCCTCGACAAAATCCATGACTGGTCACTTATTGGGCGCATCGGGGGCGGTTGAGGCGCTGGTTAGCATCAAAACTCTGTTGACCGGATGTCTTCCACCGACGATAAACTATGAAACGCCTGATCCTGAGTGCGATCTGGACTATATCCCCAACCAGATGCGCGCAAAGGAAGTCCAGTACGTGATGTCGAATTCATTTGGCTTCGGCGGTCACAACGCGACCATCATCCTGGGACGCTTTACGCCTGGATCGAATCTCTAACCCCGCCAGTTTATAGAGAGGATTACCGTTTTGAGCCCGTTTGCTCATATCACCGGCTGGGGGATGGCGGTGCCGGAAAGAATATTGACCAACCAGGAGCTGTCTGAAAGCGTAGCTACGGATGACGGCTGGATTCAAAGCCGCACCGGGATTCGCGAACGGCGGATTGCCGCGGACGAACAGACCTCAGCTACGCTTGCCTATGATGCGTCATTGAAAGCGCTGGACGTTGCCCACCTGCTTCCGGCGGATTTAGACCTGATCATTGTATCCACCTCTTCTCCAGAATATATATTTCCCGCGACTGCTTGCCTGGTACAGGACTGGCTCGGCGCCCATAAAGCCGGCGCCTTCGATCTCTTGGCGGCGTGCTCAGGCTTCATCTTCGCTTTGAACGTCGCTACCCAGGCGATCCGTTCTGGGTCGGCGAAAAACGCGCTTGTAATTGGTACCGAGACGCTTTCGCGCATCGTCAACTGGAACGATCGCAATACCTGCATCTTGTTCGGGGATGGCGCCGGCGCCTTTGTACTGCAAGCCCGGGAAGAGCGCGGCGGAGTGATCTCGGCGGTAATGCGTTCGGATGGTTCTGGCAGCGACCTGCTGTACGTTCCGGCTGGCGGCAGCCGCAGTCCGGCGAGCATCGACACCGTAATGAACGGCAAACATTACATCCACATGAACGGGCGCGAGGTCTTTCGCTTCGCCACCCGGGTCATGACTCAATCCACCGAAGAAGCCGTCGCAGAAGCCGGGATCACAAAAGACGAAATCGACCTGGTCATCCCGCATCAGGCGAATTTACGCATCATTGAAGCTTCCATGCGCAGTCTGAATATCTCAATGGACCGCTGCATCATCAATCTGGATCGCTTTGGGAATACCTCGACCGCCTCGATCCCGATCGCCACATGTGAAGCGATCCAGCAGGGGCGGTTAAAAGCTGGCGATAAGGTGGTCTTTGTTGGTTTTGGCGCAGGTCTCACCTGGGGCGCCGCCGTGGCGATCTGGTCTGGCACGCAGCCTGGCCCACTCATCAAGCTTCCAGTTGCTCTGCGCTTCTATGCCCGAGTTCGGTCGTTCGTGCGGCGGGTATTAAGACGGGTGGATGCGCTGATTTGGGGCCGCCACAACCCATATGTCTGATTCCTCTCTCTCGATCACATGATTATCCCTAAGGGACATCCATGGGGGATTGATTTGAGCGTTAACGATGAAGATAAAAAATCGTTAGAACGGTGTTAGAAATTCTCAAAGGATGGTTTTCCAGCTACCAGCATGGGATTTCCATTGGTATAATCTAAGAACTAATTCTGCGGAGTAATATCCAATTTGGAGGTAACGTGAATCCTGCCCGCAACCGTTCATCCATTATCTATCTGCTGTTGTTTGTCGCGATTATTACGTTGGTGGTCTATAACTTTCAGCAGCCGACAACCAAAGAAATGCTGACGATCAACGAAGTAGCCGCCGATATTCAGGCAGGCAAGGTTGAGCGGATTGAAGAGAGCGATAACAATCTGGACGTCACTTATATCGATGGATCTCAACGGAAATCACACAAGGAAGCCGATTCGACCCTTGTGGAGCAATTGAAAGAACTCGGTGTGACAACCGCTGCGCTGCAACCAGAAAAGATTAAGCTCGAAATCAAACCGCCTAGCGCCTGGCTGAGTGTCGCTACCGTTCTGGGATACATCCTTCCGTTCATTATCCTGGCGGCGGTTTTTTGGTTCGTTTTCCGGCAAGCGCAAGGTAGCAATAATGCTGCGCTTTCCTTTGGAAAATCGCGCGCGCGCATGTTCACTGGCGATCAACCATCCGTCACGTTTCAAGATGTAGCTGGAATTGAAGAAGCCAAGGAAGAATTGAAGGAAGTGGTCGAATTTCTGAGGGAACCCGAGAAGTTCATCTCGCTTGGCGCGCGCATTCCGAAAGGCGTGCTTCTGGTGGGTCCTCCTGGAACGGGAAAGACCTTGCTTGCTAAAGCCGTCTCCGGCGAAGCCGGCGTGCCTTTCTTCTCGATTTCCGGTTCGGAGTTCGTTGAAATGTTCGTCGGCGTCGGCGCCAGCCGGGTGCGCGACCTTTTTGATCAGGCAAAGCGTCACTCGCCCTGCATCGTATTTGTCGATGAGATCGACGCGGTCGGTCGCCAACGCGGCGCCGGGCTTGGTGGAAGCCATGATGAGCGTGAGCAGACGCTGAACCAGATGCTGGTCGAAATGGATGGCTTTGATACGGACACCAATGTCATCATCATGGCTGCCACCAACCGACCCGATATCCTCGACCCGGCGTTGCTGCGCCCTGGGAGGTTTGACCGGCGCGTGGTGCTCGACCGTCCGGATATGCGTGGGCGTGAAGCCATTCTGAAGGTCCACACCAAAGGCAAACCGCTCGCGGCCGATGTGAACCTGGGCGTGTTGGCGCGTTCAACGCCGGGGTTTGTCGGCGCCGATCTGGAGAACCTGGTTAACGAGGCGGCTATTCTAGCTGCCCGCCAGAACAAAAAACTGATCGGTCAACCGGAACTGGAAGAATCGATCGAGCGTGTAATCGCAGGACCTGAACGCAAGAGCCGCTTGATCTCAGAGGAAGAGAAACGCATTGTGGCATATCATGAAGCGGGTCATGCGGTGGTGATGAATGCGCTGCCCGAAGCCGACCCGGTTCACAAAGTGTCCATCATTGCGCGTGGGATGGCTGGCGGTTATACGCTGGCTTTACCGGAAGAAGACCGCACCCTGATAGCCCGCAAGAAGCTCATGGCAGATATGATTGGCTTGTTGGGCGGTCGTGCAGCCGAAGAGATTGTCTTCGACGACATCACTTCGGGCGCGGCAAATGACCTGGAGCGCGTTACTCGCATGGCACGCGCCATGGTTACCCGTCTGGGCATGAGCGACCAACTGGGTCCCATGGTCTATGGGCAGAAGGAAGAGTTGATTTTCCTCGGCCGCGAAATCTCAGAACAGCGGGATTACTCAGAATCCGTTGCCGAAGAGATCGACTCAGAGGTGCGCCGGATTGTTGGCGAAGCCTACACGAGCGCCAAGCGCATCCTGACGGAATACCGCGATAAGCTCGATGATGTGGCACGGCGCCTGTTAGAGATGGAAACAATCACGCGTGAGGAATTCGAGAGCATCTTTCCTCCGCCAGTGCCCAAGAAAGCCAGCACACCCGCGCCGGTCGCCATCTGACGGACGCCGGTTTAATATAAATCTACAGATTCGACCAGTCTGGCTGCTAAACGCCGATCAAAATCACCCGGGCCGGGGCTCCGTCTGCTCCCGAAATTTTCAACGGCAGACAATAGAGAGAGTACCGGCCCGGTGACACTTTCGACAAATCCAACCCCTCGACCACAACGATCCCGGCTGCCAATAGAATTTGGTGAGTTGGCGCTTGGTCAGCAAATGGGGCGACAGAAAGATAATCTACCCCCACCAGCTTGATGCCGCGCTCCACCAGGAATTGCGCCCCGTCTGGGCTGACGGCGACGAAATCCTCTGCGAACTTCCCATCGTTCTGCTGCCACAGGCGCGAATTGCGGGTTTTGAACAAAACCCGGCGGGTGCGCGGCGGGATCTCAGCCGCTTCAAGTTCACGCGCGGTGATTGTATCGATCTTATCGTCCACCTGTAAGACGTACGCGCGTCCGATCAACAAATTCAGCGGCAATTGATCGACAGTTGCCGCTTCACCCCCCAGGAAATGATACGGCGCGTCTACATGTGTGCCCAGGTGAGCGCAGATCGCGAGCTGGGTGACGTTTGCAATGGCGCCATCCTCCATCCTGGAAATTCGCTGGATGTTCGGGGGCGGGTCGCCTGGCCAGACGGGGGTGTTGTTGCTTACGGATACGGTTACGTCATAAATTTGCATGCTGGTCCTTCGATTTGAACAAGATCAAGCGATGAGCAGCTTGTCCACCGCGGAGATCAATTGCGCCAGGTTGCTGGCTTGCAGGATGACATCGCAGGAAGGAGCATATTTTAGCATATCGCTGTCCCCACTGCCCCACAGCGTGGGCGGTTCGGGGTTGATCCAGATTGTGCGGCGGCAGCGCCGCGCAGTGGCGTTGAAGACTGAAATGCGCGGATCATTGTAATTGTTGCGCCCATCGCCGACGAGAATAAACGTGGTGCGGCTATCGCAAGTGTATGGGAAGTCTTTGTCCAGATCGTCCAGGCTGGACCCCAGGTCGGTGTTGTAATAGCCCGCCGGCATGCGCTCTAACACCAGCCCAACTGCCTCTGCGGCTGTCTTCCCGCTAAAGTCCGGCGAGATGTATTCCAACCGATTGATGAACGCAAAGGCATGCGTCTTTTGAATCAGATCTTGTAAATGATACAGCAGACTGAGCATGAGCTCGGAGCAGAACCTCATCGAAGTGCTGACGTCGCAGATCACTACCAGCTTGGGCTTCAGAGTCTGCTCGCGATGTTTCAGCTCGATCGGCACATTGCCATGTTTCAGGTTTGCCCGGATGGTCGCCTTGGCGTCCAGTTGTCCGCTGCGCGCGCGTTTTTGGCGCAGTGCGACGCGCGTCTTTAGAGCGTTTGCCAGGCGCTGGATTTCTTTGCGCAGCAGTTCCATCTCTTTTTCGGAAAGCGCGTGGAATGAGCGGTTGAGCAGGGATTCAAGGCTGTCTTGCGGAGGGCGCTCGCTCATGTTTTCAGCGATCCGCTGACCGGCAAACTGGCGGACCTGGTCCTCCATCCCTTGCTGATTGGTCTGCATGGAGCGGATGAGTTGATTGACCTTTTCCTTGTCTATTCCCATTTGTGCAAGCGTCTCGGCGAGTTCTTTAAGCGCCGCCTGCACCTCTGCGAACTGCAGCGCCTTTTTCATGCGCTGAACGATCCACTCGCGGTAGCGCATGTTGTCCATCTGGTTCAAACCCACCATGCGCGCCAGGCGCTCCATTTCAGGCGCGCTCAATGGCTCGCCTTTTGAGAGTTTTTCGAGCATCTGGCGCAATTGGTCATTGAACTGGCGCAGCGCCTGCGCCAGTTTTTGGGCTTCTTCAGGGGTCAGGTCTTCGGTAGGATTTGTCAGCGGCAGCGATTGTCCGTTGCTAAAAAAGATCGGAAAAAGCTCTTCGAACACCGGGATGTCGCTGGCGTCTTTGACCAGAGAGGCGCGCAAGCTGATGCGGAAAACTTCGCGGTCTTTAATGCCTAAGCATTCAATGGCTCGGAAGGCGTCGGTGCTTTCGGCTATGCTGACCCGCACACCGGCAGACCGCAATGCGGCGATAAACTTTACAATTCGTTCGTCCATAGCGGAGCTACCTCTCAAATTTCGGGATCAACTTTATTTACCGATAAACTCGCTCTACTGGCGGATCCTTCGAGGCCAGTCGATAGAATAGATGAGATCGGGGATTAATCTCCCTGCGAGGGATCTGGCTGAGCGAAACCCGGTTCTGCTTCAATTCTTCCAGTGCATCGACCGGAAGTCCGTGTCTTGATCCGGTCGGTCATCCTGCGGGCGGCGGTTCAACCAGCGGCGCGCCCTTTGCAGATCGCTTTCGTGCTTGAGCAGCACGCTGAGCGTGGTGGTCATGGTTGGGGCATCCAGGTTTTTGGCGTTGAGCGACACCAGCGCTTTAGCCCAATCCAGGGTCTCGCTGATGCTGGGCGATTTGCGCAAATCCATCGAGCGCAGGCTTTGCACCAACTCAACCGCCTGGCGGGCTAATTTGGGGGAGAGCTCGGGCACTTTCAAGCGCACGACCGCCATCTCCTGCTCGATGGTTGGGTAATCGATAAACAGGTAGAGACAGCGCCGCTTAAGCGCCTCGCTCAGTTCACGGGTGTTGTTGCTGGTCAAGATGACCAGCGGTCGGTGAACGGCTGCCAATGTGCCCAGTTCGGGGACGCTCACCTGAAAATCGCTCAGCACCTCCAACAGAAAGGCTTCGAATTCCGCATCGGACCGGTCGATCTCGTCAATCAGCAATACGGTCGGCTGTTCGCTCAGAATTGCCTTGAGAAGCGGGCGCTGAAGCAGGAAGCGCATCGAGAAAAACACGTCCTCTTCTCCAGCCAGGCGGTCCGCCGCGGCGCTCAAACTCTCGGTCGAAGCCAACGTCTCCTGCAGCTTGTCCCGCAGAAGCTGGGTGTACAGGAGCTGTTTGGCGTACTCCCACTCGTAAAGCGCCTTGGTTTCATCCAGCCCCTCATAACACTGAAGCCGGATCAGTTCGCGCCCGGTGGAGAGAGCGATCGCTTTGGCAAGCTCGGTCTTTCCTACGCCTGCTGGGCCCTCGGTGAGGAGGGGCTTTCCCAGTTCCTGGCTGAGATACAGGATGGTGGCAATTTCATCGCTGGCGATGTATTGTTGTTTGCCGAGCGCCTTTTTAAGTTCCTGCGCCCCCGCAAAGCGGCGGGTATTATCCATTCGAGGTCCCTGTTTGCACGGTGGGTTTCCAGCCGGGCGCGGCGCGTTCCAGTTCCTGGCGCGAAACCCGATTTATCCGCCGGCAGTGCGGGCACTGAGCGTCGTAATGGCTCAGGTTTTGTGCGACCATCATATCCAACGCGGTGTGGGTTTCCTGTTTCCCGATTGCGAAGGGTTTATGACAATTGTAGCAACGAATTTGCATCGTTATCTCCTAGCGTCTTATTGCATTGAATCCAAATCTTCGAGATGCATCCCCAAGAATGGATTATATCCTAAATTGGACTATATCAGGTTATAATTTGCTTATGTCTCGGTTTTACACCACCGCTGGCGATGACGGATTTACGGGCACCCTCCGCAAAGGGCGCCTGCGCAAGGATGATCCACAAACTGAAGCTTTGGGGGCTATCGATGAGGCGAATTCCACGCTGGGGCTGGCGCGTTCGGTCTGTCGTTCGGCTGATTTGAAGGAAACCCTGCTGACCATCCAGGGCAACCTGTATCAGCTCATGACGGAGATCTCCGCCTCGCCGGATAACGCCGCCCGTTTCCGCAAGATTGACGCCTCCAGTGTGGATTGGCTCGAACGCCAGATCGCGGATCTCAGTTCGAGAGTGGAAGTTCCAAAGGAGTTTATCGTCCCGGGGGACAGCTTCTCAGCCGCGGTCTTGGACCTGGCGCGGGCGGTGGTGCGGCGCGCCGAGCGCCGGGTTGCGGGGCTGGCTCACGAAGGGCTGGTGGATAACCCGGACTTGCTGCGCTACTTGAACCGCCTGTCCTCCCTGTGCTTCGTAATGGAATTGTTCGAGATTCAACAATCCGGCAAAGATTCCCCGACGCTTGCCCGCGCGTTGACCGAAGAATAACAAAAATCTGCGGCGGGGAGACGCAGATTTGATCTTCTTCACTGAATATTGGGCTTCTAGCCTGAGGTTCAGTTCGCCTGAAGCGCTTGCTGAACCAGTTCCATGATGCGTTCAAAAGTGGGGACCTGCCCCGGGCTGGCATCGATCCCGTTGACGAAAACCGTGGGCGTGCCTGTGACCCCCAGCTCGTTTCCATACTTTAAATCGTCGTCAATTTTAGTCTGGTATTTGGCGGTCTGAACGCAGGAATTATACGCATTCATATCCAGCCCCAGAGATTTCGCAAACGCCTCAAGGCGGATCGCGCTGAATTGTCCCTGGATGCCGGTCTGGTTGCCGAACAGGATCTGTTTGAAATCCCAAAAGCGATTCTGCTCGGCGGCGCATTCGGCGGCTAAAGCAGCTCGATCTGAACCTTTATCGGCGCTGCGATCGTCCAGGAATGGGAAATTGTAGAACTGATAATAGGCAAGTCCTGGCGCAACAATCTCGCTGATCACCCTCGGCTCTATTTCCTTTGCATAGTTCTTACAGGCGCTGCATTGAAAATCTTCAAAAAGCAGGATCTTCACTTTGGCGTCCGGGTTGCCCATAAAGGTTCCGTCAGGATTTGGATAATTCCCCGGGGTGACCTTTACAAAATCGCCAGCGGGGTTGGCTGACCGTTGAACGGACGGTACGATAATTAGAGCCATCAGCAAGATCGCCACAACTGCGATTGCGCCGACGGTGATGGTCTTTTGTTGGCGCTCCTTCTGACGCAGTTCCTCTTTTCTCAATTGACGCTTGCTGGCTGATTCAGGTTGTTTCTTCGCCATCTTTTCACCTTTCAAAAAATTAATCAATCACGAGCGGAATGGTGGAAATTTTCTCACGTACCTGGGCGTTTGTCCAGAGCAAAATCAGAGATGTTCTTCCAGCCAGGTCGTCATGAAATCCCACACCTGCTCTTTTTCGGGCTCATTGTGGGTTTCATGATACAAGCCGTCCCATAATTTCAACGTGCAATTCGGTCCGATCTTGGCTGCGAGTTCTTCGCTGCCTCTGGCATATGCAATTTCATCGGCAGTGCCGTGCATGACCAAGAGCGGCAGTTCGAGCTCGGAGGCATGTTCGTAAATCCAGGGGATCATCTCCAGCGTGTATTTTGCCATGGCAAACGACGCCTGGTCGTGGACCAACGGGTCGCTTTTGTATCGGCTGACGATTTCAGGATCGCGCGAGATTTTGTCCGCGTCAAGCCCGGTTGGTAAACGAACTGTGGGCGTCAGCGCCCCCATCGTCTTTGCCAGAAAGATTTTGAATTTTTGGGCTTCCAGCGCCGTTCTTAAGCCGGGGCTGGTGATTACTGCCCCAGCCAGTTCTGGCTGGCGCTTTAGCGTGTAGAAAAGCGCCAGGATTCCTCCCAGGCTGTGACCGTACAGGAATAGCGGAAGCCCCGGAAACTGGCGTCCAGCTTCTTTCAACAGCCGATCGATATGATCTAGGTACACCGTTGGTGACGCAATGTGTCCCCGCGCTCCAGCCGATTTCCCATGGCCGCGCAGATCCGCGCCGATCAGGGCGAATCCCCCCTGACCGAGGCGTTCTGCCACATAGGCGTAGCGGCTGCTGTGCTCCCCCAGACCATGAATCAGGCAGACTGCCGCGCGAATTTCCGCCTCGGGCTGCCAGCCCTGGCAGTAGGTATCCAGCCCATCGGGCGCGATCCAGGTTTTTTCGAAATGGTTCATTCAGGCATCCATATCTTTTTGATTCTACAAGTTGCGCGGATTTCACAGATGCATGTTCGCTAAATCAGCGATTCAGAGGGGTTACCTTTATCTCAGATAGCTCGGGTCTAACTCATAGATGGGATATTCCTCGCTGGTTAGCTCAAATCCAGCGTGGCGATAAAGCGCAAGCGAGACCTGGTTATCCTTTTGAGTGTTCACTGTGAGCAGGTGCGCCCCCCGGCGGTTGAACTGCCGAATCAAGTCGAAGAGCAGCGCATAGCCGATCCCTTTGCCTTGCAGCCTGGGGCGCACTGCGAGCCGCGCCAGGTGCCCGCCGTTTTGCGCGCCGGTGCTGATCTGATAGCCCACCACCTCGCCATTGTCTTCCGCTACGCTGGCGATCAACGCCTGGCGAAAAGCAATCTCAATGTAAGCTGGTGAGTTTACCCATATAGGAGAAAATGCTTCTTCATCGATCGCGTGGACGGCTTTCAAATCGTCCAGGGTCATCGGGCGAATGCTTATTCTGGGATCAGGCGCTTCGCTTGGCAGCTTGGACAACTCGCGATTGAGCAGAACGATTTCCTGGATGCGAGAAAATCCATGCTTTTTCAGAAGCGCCTCGAACCAGGTAAAAAGAGGGATAGCCGCAACGTGCTGGATTTGCTTGTCACTGCGGATGGAAGGCAGGATCGCCTCCCAGAGCGTGTTCCACGCGTGTTCTGGCGCAAGGCGCGCTGAAACCGCAAAGAGGCGCACCCACGCGACATTCAGCGGATCGGGCGGGCAAGCCAGCGCGGCTTCGATGCGGCTGCCTTCCTCTAGCAGCAGGAACTGTTCCTGACCGATCCAATCCAGTGGGACGCGGTAATCCAGGTGGCGATGTACGAAAGCTTCGAAGTGGATTAGGTCGGCAAGTTTGGGAAAATCTTCGGGTTCCGCGCGGCGCGTTCGAATCCGATTGGTGATAATCATGATGCCTGGTTCACCAGTCTCACGACGGTTTATTCCGCGTGGCTACGTCGACCGGGATGCGCAGCAATTTTTTCAAAAAACTCTGTTTGACCGTAGGGTGCTTGACGCCATCCAGACCGTTCTGCATGCTGGCAAGCGCCTGGAGCTGTTTTCCGCTGCGGAATTGAAGCATGGATAACGATTGTAGAACCGTGGCTCTCAACTGATCCTCGCCAGCCTGTTCAAGCACACTCGCCGATTGTTGATAAATCTCCATCGCTTCTTCATCACGGTCAAGCGCCTCCAGCGCAGACGCCAGGTTGCCAAGCGCCATACCCTGCCGCTTTAAATCGCCGGCTTGTGAGAATATCTCGCTGGTCCCCTCCAAAGCCTTGTAAGCCAGCTCAGCTTCATGAGCTTGAAGAAAAGCGACTGAAGCGTTATTCCCCATTTCGGCGGCGTTCAACGCATCATTCGCAGCTTCGTAAGCGTGACGCGCGGCTTCGAACTTGTTTGCAGCTTCTAAAAAATCTCCGCGTTGGTAAGTCGCTTTGGCTTCTTTTACCAGGTTCGTTACTGATAATGCTTCGCTCATCGATAGTTTGCTCCGGCTAACGCTAATAAGTGATCTCGAGCAGCCCCTCAGCTACCGCTCGCAGGCGGTCAACGGACATTTCGCTCAATCGCACAGCCAGATCCAGATAGGGGCGGTTGATCGGTTTGCTGACGAAGGTTTGAATATCCATCGGGAGCGCCTCGAAACCCTGAATTGCCTTTTGCCGGGCGTTCCAGACGCCCACCGGACCTTTCTGGTCCTGGAACTCGCGGATCGAGCGGTTCAAGGCGGAGCTCAGCAATTCGAGGACCGGCAGAGGCACCTGTTCCAAGCCCAGTTCAAAGGCTTTTAACTGTTCAACCGGGAGCTCTGTCCGAGCCGCCAGGTCCTCCTGCGACAACCCGCTTTCCAGGCGGGCTTGCTTTAATAAAGCGCCTACCATTCTTTGGCGGAGTGCGATCATGCTGGCTGGGTTAGGGCGCTGTTTGGGGTCTGCCGGATGGGTTATGGCTTCTTTTTCCCAGAAGCGGTCCAGAGGAACTTCAAGATAATAAGACAGCGCTTCTAATTCTGGAAGTGAAATCGCTTTTTCACCCAACTCATACTGCTCGATGAGCTGAGCGGGGATGCCAAGCGCTTCAGCGCATTCCGGGATTGTCTTCCTGGCTTGTACGCGGGCTTCTCGAATGAGAGCGCCGATGATCTTCGCTCTGATTTTGGTGACAGCTGAATCTGGGGTCATAAGCTCTTCCTCGATTCGATTATGTGCATCTCAAGCCTCAGACCATAGATTATACTCTTATCGCAGGCTTGAGCTTTTTCGCCCTTGCGAGAGCATTTCGGCGACGTTTACCCCAAAGATCTGGGCCTTCAACTTAAAACCAGCCTGTTCGAGCCGGCCTGAGAAGAGCGGTCGGATCCCCGTTGGCTGGATTTCACCGAGCACCCTTCCGTCCGGCTCGATGCCCGCCTGTTCGAATTTGAAGATATCGGTCAGCACGATAGTGTCGCCTTCCATGCCAGCCAGTTCGGTGATTTGGGTGATCTTGCGGGTGCCATCCCGCAGCCGGGCTTGTTGGATAATCAAGTCGACGCCGAAAGCGATCTTTTCCCGGATTGTTCGCACCGGAAGGTCCGGTTCAGCCATGAGCGCCATCTTCTCTAATCGGGCAATTGCCTCGCGCGGCGAGTTGGCGCGCACCGAAATCAGCGCGCCTTCGGTGCCGGTGTTAAATGCCTGGAGCAGATCCAGGCTTTCTCCGGCGCCCACCCGACCCACTACAATCCGGTCGGGGCGCAGCTGAAGCGCGGTCTGCACCAGGTCGCGCATCGTCACTGCGCCGCGGCCGTCCCAGTTGGGCGGCTTAGCTTCCAGGCGGACGACATGCTCTTGGGGTAATTTCAGTTCCGCCGAGTCCTCGATTGTCACGATCCGCTCTTCTGCGGGGATGTATCCGGACAATGCGTTAAGCATTGTCGTTGTCCCAGAGCCGCTCCCTCCGGAGATGACGATATTCAGCCGGGCTGCCACGCAGGCATTTAAGAACTCTACAATTGATTCGGTGATCGAGCCGGCTTCGATCAATTGGGAGATGGTTAGCTTTTCTTTCCCGAATTTCCGAATTGTGATCGCGGGTCCGTCCAATGCGGCGGGAGGGATCACAGCATAGATATATGAGCCATCCGGCAGCCGGGCTTGGAAGATTGGATGGTCCTGGTCAATCCGCTTTCCGAGCGGCGCAATGATGCGTTCGATCAGACGCAGAATGTGATCGTTGTCGTCGAAAACAATTTCGGTCCTGAACAAACTTCCATTGCGTTCGGCATAGACCTGTGCGGCGCCATTCACCAACACCTCGCTAATATCTGGATCGTCCATCAGCGGTTGGATCGGTCCGTACCCAACCAGTTCATCCAACACTTCCTTGAAGAGTTTTCCCCGGGTTGCGTCGGGCAGTTGCAGCCCCGCTTTTGCATAGATTTGACTTAGAAGCCTGGAGGTCGCTTTGCCGGTCTGGCTTTGAGGGACCTGATCCGTTTCCAACGTGCGGATGAGGGAGGCGATCAGAAAACTCTTGATCTTGTGATAATCCACGTTCTGATTTCTTTTTTCGGCGTGATCAACGTCGTCCGGCGTGATGTTCATGTTTCACCTCCCCCGGCTGACTGGGAGAGTTCCGCCTCCGGCAGGATCCAGATGATTTTCTCGCGGTTGAGTGAAATGAAATTGCAGCGATACATTTCCTTGCCGCTCGAGTTGTAGACCACTGCGTCAGTCACGGCAAAGAATCGGTCCAGGCTGTTGATCTCGTCTTTCAGCCGGCTTTCGGGCGCGAGGTGGATTTTCCCGCGCACTACGTTTGTCTCGGTTTGAATGATAACCTGAACCGGTTCTTTATTGACAATATCGGTAAAGAACTTCCCCTTCTGATCAAAATGGATGGTCATGTTTCGTCTCATGCACAGTCTTAAAAATCTTGACGCCTCACTGGGGTGGCATTGTGTAGCCGAGCCCTGAACGTGTTACGATGTGCTGCGGGTTTTTAGGATCGTTTTCTAGTTTCTGACGCAGGCGCGAGATGCTCACCCACAGGATCTCCTTATCGTCTCGATACTCGGGACCCCAAACATCGGTGAGCAGTTGCTCGGAGGTGAGGACGCTGCCCAGGTTGTGCGCAAACTGGAGCAGCAGCCGGTATTCAGTGGCGGATAGAAAAACAACCCGGTCATCCTTAGACACCTCGGCGCGCGCGAAGTCGATTCGTAAGTTTCCGTGCATGAATGATGCCTGTTGGTATCCGCTGCTGATATTTTGCGCCCGGCGCAAGACTGCCCGAACGCGCGCCAGCAGCTCGGTCGCCGAGAACGGTTTGACGATGTAGTCGTCGGCGCCCAGATCTAAACCCCGTACGCGGTCGTTTTCGCTGCCGCGCGCGGTCACGATGATGATTGGCACATTGGAGAATTCGCGGATGCGCTCCAGCGCGCCAAAGCCATCCAGCACCGGCATCATCACATCCAGCAGCACTAGATCTGGGTGCCGATCGACGACCTGATCTACGGCTTCCTGCCCATTGGTTGCTTTGGTCACGATGAACCCCTCGGTGACGAGGTTGGCTTCCATCAGCCGAAGATAGCGCGGCTCGTCGTCTACGACCAGAATATTAACGCCCATGGTTCCCTCCAACTCATGTGGTTTTCATTCGATCTTCGAGCGGCAGGTAGATCGAGAAGGTTGTGCCCGATCCAACTACCGAGTCTGCCGTTATTTCTCCCTGGTGAGCCTGGATGATTTGTCTGCAAATGAAGAGCCCTAAACCGGTGCCCCGGACGGATTTGTTTTGATCGGTTACACGATAGAAGCGCTGAAAGATCGTCTCGAGTTGATCCTTGGGTATTCCCGGTCCATAATCGCGGATGGAGATGCACGCCTGTTTTCCCACCCGCTCCAAATGAATTGTAAGCGGAGAGCCAGGCGCATATTTCGTTGCGTTGCTGATGATGTTATCGAAAACCTGCGCCAGGCGGGTGGGGTCGGCGGAAATCTGAAGCCTAGGGGCGTCGATCACCAGATTGATCTTTAGATTCGCGTTGCGCGTTTGGGAACGGAAGCTGATCTCTTTGAGCAAGATGTCCAGACGCAGCGGCTGCGCAGTCATCGAGAGCGTTCCAGATTGGAGCCGGGAGGAATCCATCAGGTTGTCGATCAGTTCGCGCAGCCGGTCGGCTTCCTCGTCAATGATCGTCAGGAACTCCCGATGGGTTGCCGAATCCCATTGGGTGTCCTCGCGCAAGAGCGTTGTGGCATACCCCTTGATGAAGCCAAGCGGGGTTAACAGTTCGTGGGAGATGGTGGCAACAAAATCATCCTGCAGGCTGTCCAGCTTGCGGCGGGCTTCCAACGAGGCGATGCGCGACACGAGTTGTTTGTGCTGCAGCAATTGCGCCACGTGCAGCGCCACAAATTCGGCGAGCAGCACCTGATCCGAGCGGTACTCGGGACCCCCAAAGCGAATGAAGACCAGCGCTCCGTGCATGGCTTCACCGCTGTTGCAGGGCAGACCCAGCATGTAACGGACGTTGGTCCGATCGTTGCGAGCGTCTTCGTGCTGGTCAACTTTTCTAAAAGCTTTCCCCGACCGATAAGCGCTCAGCGCGGTAGCTTCTCCCCAAGCCAGGTCCGCTTCACGAATGCGGCCGCGCCCGATCGCCCGGGCATAGGTGGGCTCCAGCGTGCCGTCCGAATTTGGCACGTATAGGACGATGTTATCGAAGATAAAAACCGGGCGAAGATAGCGCAGAATTTCATCGAGGGTTGTTTCGACTTCAATTCCGCCTGCGACAGACCGGCTAATGGCGTAAATAGCCTCTAGCTCTTTGGGTTGTAACGACCCGGTCTGTTTGATGATATCTGTCATTTCTCGATCGCTTTTAGATCACCAGTTTTCCATTACATCTAACCGGCAGGCTGAACTCGAAATTTGAGCCGGCGCCCACTATCGATTTTACTTGAATTTGCGCGCCGTGCGCCTCGATAATTTGCTTGACCATTGCCAGACCTAAACCAGTTCCTTGATAGCGCCGGCTGGCGGAGCTATCAAGCTGATGAAACGGTTCGAAGACCTCGGAAAGGCGTTCGTCGGGGATGCCAATGCCGGTGTCGCTGACGATAAAATTAATCAGATCCTTCTGGATCAGCCCGGCTCGAACGCTCACTTGACCGCCCTTTGGTGTGAATTTTATTGCGTTGTCGAGTAGCTGCATCAACACCCACCCAATTTTATCCTCATCTGCATAGATGGGCGGCAGGCTGTCGGGCAAGTTCGCCTCGAGCAGAATACCCTGCTGGCGGGCTTTGTTGCGCGAGCGATCCACCGCGGTCTGCACCAGGCGCGTTGTATCCGTCTTGCTCAGGTTGAGACCCAAGCCGCCGTGCGATGCAAGCGAGAATTGAATCAGGTCCTCAACGAGGCGTTCCAACCGATTTTCGGCTTTCTTCAAGACCGTAAGCGCGCTTTGTTGATCAGCATTTAATGAGCCCAGGGCGCCTTCTGCGAGCAGATCCAGGTAGCCTTTGATGTGCGTCAGCGGGGTGCGCAGTTCATGCGAAATATTCGCAATAAAATTGGATTTAAGCTGATTTAGTTCGGAGAGCCGTTCGAGCGCCTGGCGAAGTTCGCGCGTTCGCTCCTCCACCCTTTGTTTGAGCAATTGGTTGGCTTCGGTGATCGCGTTTTGCAGCTGTAGAATTTGGGCGGTGATGACTTCGTCAAGGGTCTCACGCGTGATCAGGTTGAGCTCGAGCAACACCTGCCCGAGGAGTAGAGGTTTGCCTGCGCGGGCGCGTTGTTCCTGGAGCGCTAACGCCCGCTGCAATTGGGAGGGCTTCAACAAACCGCGCTCGATTAAATAATCGCCGATGCGTGGCACCAGTAATTCTGGTGAGATGGGTATTCCCTGGGGGATGCGCGCCGGCAGCAACGCTTGCTGTTCGGCGAGTAACGCTGCAACTGCCAGATCAACCCCGCAATGTTCACAATACCGGCGGCCGGGTAAGATTGGCTCACCACAGCCTGGGCAATTAACATTGGCATCCATGCAATCTTCCTACGTCTAGAATAATATCATATCTGGCGCTTGTTGATCAAATTGTCCCGCTGGCTGGGTCAGATCCCACTCATCGCTATCTGTGCAGATCGACGCCGCCGTTGATGGGCGAAGGGACAGGCGGCAACTTGTAAAAGTATAATCCCGTCAATTTAGGGTTGGGATACGTTGTAAAGTGTTTGTAAGGTGGAAAAGGAGGGATTTGAAAGATAATAGGCGAAATAGCATCGCAAAAGACATCAGGAGATTGGACCCCTAACATTATGATCGAGACGGACATCAGTCAAACTGTCCCAGCATTGAAGCGCAACGACCTGATGGGATCTCAAAATATGACGAGAATAAAGGTCCTGGTCGTCGACGACGACAACGATACCACCGATCTGCTCAAGCTGATGCTGGAGCCGAAAGCTTTCGAGGTTGTAACGGCAAACACGGGTGAAGAGGGGGTCGAACTGGTTCGGACAGCATCGCCAGATGTGATGGTGATCGATTTGTGGATGCCAGGTATGGATGGTCTGGCGGTTTTACACGCGGTGCGAGAATTCAGCCGGATCCCGATCCTGGTTCTCTCCGCAGTGAACAAGCCGAATATCGCCGAAAGCGTATTGAACGGAGGCGCGGACGATTTTCTGATCAAACCGATGAAAAGCAACGTCTTAGTCGCTTCGATCAACAGCCTGGCTCGCCGGGCGCGGATAGAACAGCAGAGGAACGGGAACGGGCGCAAAACAAACGCGTAATTCTCTTTATTCTTAAAGCATCCTGGATTAGAATAGGGAAAACCCTCGAGGAGGTTATTCGTGCAGACCTGTTCTAAGTGCCAGACGCAGTCCCCGGATTCGGCAGAGCTTTGTATTAATTGTGGCGCAGATTTGAAGGTCTGGTCTGAGACCGCGATCGCCCTCAAACAGCTACAGGAGAATGAGCGCGTGATCTACGTGCGCATATCGGTTGCACAAGATTGCTGTCCCGCTTGCCGTCAAATGGAGGGGGCGTATGCTAAGGATAGCGTGCCGACCCTTCCAGTTGAAGGCTGTTCGCATGTAAATGGCTGCCGCTGCTTTTATCAGCCGGTGCTGGAAGCGATTTACCCCTGATCCAGCCGGGCTCGAATGAATTCGAGCGCTTGTTCTCGGTTTTGAACCTCCCCAACCGCCTGGGCTTCTTTCAAGCCGGCTAGCAGTTGCCCGATCTGCGGCCCGGGTGTCAGTTTGAATTCGTGCATCAGCTCCTCGCCGTTCAGCAATGCTGGCGGCGAGATTGTTTTCTCCGCTTCGAGCCACCAGGCTTCCAGCAGCGCGCGCGTCACTTCGACCGAGTTTGCCCAGATGTTCTGCGGCAGACCCGCGCCGTATGCCGCCCACCGGTCTGCCAGGGAGAGCAGACAAACGTCCACGCCGGCTGCGCCGCACGCAGTGAAGAAGCGGTAAATTGTCCGGCGGGAGGGCAACTGGCTGGTTTGTTCCATGTGCAAAGGGCGCATGTGATGGCGCACAATTTTCGTCGAACGCTCGATTTCGGGATTGCTCAGCCGCAGCGCCTGACCGCGTTTCTGGATGATCTCGCCGCCGCGAACTTCATGTTCGTAGAAGTGCACTCTTCCATCGCCGCCGGTTTGGCGGGTCTCCGCTTTACCAATGTCGTGATAGAGAGCGCTGAAGAAAAGCAGGGCGCGCAGCGTGCGATCGGGGTTAAGCTGTTCAGAGAGATGCTGCGCCAGCGGCTGGCGGAAGCGCCCCAGGCGCAGCGATACCAGACCCTCGACCCAACTGCCCTTCTCGTTCGGGTCGCGCTCGACCCTCAGCATATCCAGCAAGTCCTCCAGCTTGGAGAGCACGCTCAGGCTGTGTTCCCAGACGTCCTGGGTGTGCGGGGAGGATTGCTGGACGCCTTTCAACGCCTGGGTCTCCGGTAAAACCTCCGCCAGCCCGCCAAGCATATCCAGCAGGCGCAGCGCGCTCGCGGGCGATTTGCCGTCCAGAATCCGAAAAAGCTCGTCGCGCACGCGCTCCGCCGATACCCGGTTCAACTCGGGCGCGCCCGCCTTGAGCAGCCGCGTGGTCTGCGGCTCGATCTTGAGACCGAAGTCAAGCGATAACCGCACCGCCCGGATCAGACGCACCGGGTCGTTTTGAATGGACTGGACGGAACAGGGCTTGAGCGTCTTCGAGAGCAGGTCTTTTTGCCCATGAAGCGGGTCGATCAGCCGCTCCGGCTGGCGGAGATCGATTGCGAGCGCGTTGAGAGTGAAATCGCGGTCTCTGAGGTCATCCTCCAGGCTTGGACCGCGCATGGCTGCCAGATCGATCGTCGACCGCTTGCCAGCTTCTAGTTCCACGACGATCCGCCCGGTGTCCCGGCGGGCGTCCAGCGGGTAAAAAGCCCCGTTGATCTGATCAGCCAGGCGCCGCCCCAGCCGAACGCCGCCGCTGGGAACGATCAGATCCAGATCGTGAACCGGGCGGCTGAGCAGCAGATCCCGCACGGCACCGCCGACTAAATACACGGGCGCCTCCGGCGGCAGCGCAGTTGCGACCGCTTCGAGCAGCCGTTGGATGGATGGGCTGAAACCGAACTGGGTCATGCCTGGTCGGGGTGAAACTTCTCCAGATTCACGGTGGCAATGAACGGCAGGTTGCGGTAGTACTCGTCCAGATCCAACCCGTAGCCAAAGACGAACTTGTTGGGGATCACAAAACCGCAGTAATCGATCGGTACGTTCACTTCACGGCGTTTGGGTTTGTTGAGCAGCGTGCAGACTTTCAAGTCGTTGGGATGGCGTGTACGGAGCAGATCCAGCACGGAGGCGATCGTGTAACCGCTGTCGACGATGTCTTCGACGAGCATCACGTTGCGCCCGTGGATCTCGTCTTGCAGGTCGTAAGTGATGCGCACCTGTCCGGTTGACTGGCGCGATGTCCCGTAGGAGGAGACTGCCATAAAATCCACTGTGTTTGGCACGCTGATCTGGCGCATCAGATCGGTCAGAAAGACCACTCCGCCGCGCAGAATGCAGATCAGGTGCAGGTCTTCTCCCTGGTAGTCAGCGCTGATCTCTTGACCAAGCTCGGCGATCCGCCGCTCGAGGGTCGCTGTATCGACCAGGATTTCGTCAATAAATTCGCGATAATCTTGCATGGCGGTTTATCTGGGTACCTCGTGGTGCTGTCTGCAGCGGGCTTCGTAAAGCTCCGAAGCTCCGACGATCACGACCGGATCGGAGTAGCGCGCTGGCGATCCGTCCACCAGGCGCTGCGTCCGGCAGGCTGGCTCGCCGCACACCATACAGATGGCGTGCAGCTTATCGACCACTTCGGCTTTCGCCATCAACACCGGCATGGGTCCAAACGGCTCGCCGCGGAAATCTGTGTCCAGTCCGGCGACGATGACCCTCAATCCGCGATCCGCCAGTTCCTGGCAGACCTCGATGATTTCCAGATCGAAGAACTGCGCTTCGTCGATCCCCACGACGGTGGTTGCCTTGTCTAGCCAGTCGTGCAGCGCGCGCGCGTTCTGGATTGGTTTGGCATCGTACTCGCTGCCGGCGTGCGAGGTCACTTTTTCGACGGTGTAGCGGCTGTCGATCGTGGGTTTGAAGACCTGGACTTTCTGGCGCGCGATGGTTGCCCGCCGCAGCCGGCGGATCAACTCATCCGTTTTGCCACAGAACATCGACCCTGTGATCACTTCAATCGTCCCCATGTGGTGTTTCATGGCGCTCCTCACTGCTTATGAATGAGCTAATTTTACCCCTTCCCAACCGCTCTTAGCGGAGCAAAGCCGTTGACGCCGCCCAATGGGCATGGTAGAATTCCGTCGCTTTACATCAGGCAGCCCCGCCCCCATCGTCTAGTGGCCCAGGACGTGGCCCTCTCAAGGCCAAAACGGGGGTTCGAAACCCCCTGGGGGCACTAAGAGGAATTGAACTGCTTGATCTGCCGGTCGAGCAGTTCTTCGCGTTAATTCACTTCGAGGATCGGGTCAGATTGAGAAAATGTATTCAATTCACACAGCGGACACAGGAATTGTGATATCCTCATAACCAACGCGACGAAAGTAACCCAAATTACGGATTAAAAGCACTCGGCTGCTTCCCTCCCCTGTTGTATGGTAATTGAAAGGGAATTCCGATGAAAAGCAGGCAATCTCAGACCGCCTTGTTCCTGCTGCTGGCGTTCGTTTTCTCCGCCGTGATGATTGAGAGTCCACCTAAGACCTGCCCTTCCTTCTACAAGATTTGTAAAATCACATTCACAGATCCACATAATGCTCACGGTTAGGATTTACCCAGGGAAGAAAAGCCTATGGGTCAGTGTTCAATGAAAGTGGATTATGTCCAATTTTCGATGGATTAATTCTCTCCTGTCCATATTTTGTCTAGGGATAGCCGTTATGGTTTTAATTATCCCATTAACCGAAATGAAAAACATTCAGGTACCCGCCCTACAGCCGCTTTATTTTGCTTTGGATAAATCTTGGTTGTTGTTTCGCTCACTATTTTTTCTAATAATATCCATTTTCGGGTTTTTGTGTTTATTTCGTACCCATCGATCTACACAGACAATCGGAACGATAAGATATCTTTCCTTTATGTTTATTGGCCTAATTGTAAGCCTCGCAGTTTTTTATGGATATTCATGCTGCGATTCTCCTGTTGTCTTTTATATGGGTTTTCCGTTTAGTTGGTTGCGCGGAATAACACCCGCTCAACACTACTTGTCACTCCCAGCATTCGAATACCTTACAGCAAATGTTCTTCATATCGATTGGGAGATAAAGTTAGTTAGCCTAGTTTTAGATATCCTCTTTTTATATAACATTATCTTCTTAATGACCGTTCTAAAACAGCAAGGCTTGATGTTTGCATTGAAGCGAAAAAATTCGCAAAATACATAATGGCGCTTCTTTCAAAACAGGTCTTACTTGAAACAATAATAATCTGATCCAGAGGGCTATCAATAAAAAAAGCAATTATTACTGCCGCTTTGTTGATAACAATTTGCCTTGTTTTGGGAGCCTGGTCTAGTTCGGTGGTCTCAAAAGGTGCAGCCAACCATCTTGATGCCGAGCCTTACCCGCCACCGCAAATAACACCAGGATTAGTCGATGATTTTGAACCAGAACCTTATCCACTTCCGGATGCAACATTAGTTGATGATGGATCAGAACGAGAAAATAACCTAACAACTCCTTTAGAATCATCTCGAGGACCTCATCCTGTTCCTGATCCAGATATCCCTCAAAAGGGTACTTTTTCCAACTTTGTCTATCTACCTGTCATTTTCCACCTGCCAGTCATTTTCCGTCCATATAACCGTGTGGCAGCGGTGGCTCATGCAGATCAATTTGCACACGTTCGTAGCAGCGAATATCCCAATTTTGGGACTGGTTGTGCCTGCAATGACTGTACAAATTACGTGTCTCAATCATTACATAAGGGAGGTCTGCCTCTAAAGACGGGGAGTTGGGACCCAAACAGTCCCTTTGAGTGGTGGTATAAGCGAGTTCTTTGGTGGTGGGAAAATTCAAACACTTGGAGCGCAACGGATTGGTTCAATACGTACCTTTTTCAATATCCTACAGAATTTGAGCTTCGTAGTTGGCCCACTGAACTTGAGACGGGAGACTTTTTTATCTTAGACCTTCATGGAGCAAAACTTGAAGATCCGCCCGATGGGATTCCTGACCATGTTCGGTTTGTAGTCGGTAAGGGTTATTCAAGTGTTGATCCAGCAGACTATGCGTGTCAACAAAATCCTATTCCGCAACAAACTTTTGGATTGTTAGCTAACCAACATTGTGTGGATCGAAAACATGTCCTGTGGAACTATAATCTTGAAGATTTTGGGAACTGGTCTTTTCACGTTGTCGACAGCATACCATTAGATTAGAAGAGGGCTAAAATGAACAGACGCGTTTTGGTCATGAAATTTGCACTACTTGTTATTTTATTTTTTGTCCCATTATTTTTAATCCCTTCAGCCACCGGAGGAGCATTTTCAGGTATTCAACAGCTAGAAGAAGTCAATAAAATTCAAAAGGTGATCGAAAGTAGTTATGAGATTGAAGCGAAAGCAGGTAGAGATTTTGACACGATGATGTTTGACAAGATCTATGCAAATGATATTCGTGGTGGCGAATTAAGTCAATCGACTGTTGAATTTATTGAAAGTGTATTCCGTGACCAAGGCGAAGACAGGTATGGCTATTTAGATTATAAACTTGCTTACTTTGCCTGGTGGAGAAAAGGGGCGCTTAAAGCAGAGACTATATTTATGAAGGTAAAAAAAGAAAACAGGAAAATGACTAAAGACGATGTGAGATCCTTATTCGATGAAAAAGGGCGCTTGGCAATGCCGCGATTGAAAGGAGACATCGTTAAGAAAAATCTCGCCTTCAACTCGATTGAAGTAAATACTGACACAGCGGTGGTAGTTTTCAACGATGGCTCAAGAACGAATCAAATGACTTTGGTGAAAATAGACAATAACTGGCTAATAGCAGGGAACAAGATTATTGCAGTTCACCCATAAGTGACTTGTGCTTCGTGGCCTACATGGTCCACGGAAAACGATTAAATGTTTGCTCTCAACGGACTAAAGCTTTACTATAATAACCTATTTTTGTATGTTCTGTTGAGAAATGACGGGGTTTTCAGAATCGGGATTTTGCGAATCTGTTGAAATTGTTTATTGGGCAAGAGTGTGTTGAGGTCTTCATCGACGTTTGATATCCACAATTTCAATGATATGGGGCATCGTTACTTTATAGATGTACTGCCCCCAAGAAATTAGCCTGGGGCAAACCAGCAAGTTCAAGATAGCTCCGCTTAGGGGCACAAAAAAGGATCGAACTGCTTGATCTGCCGGTCGAGCAGTTCTTTGTATTTATTTACGGATACCAGATACAATACCCTCCTGAGGATTGATCCTCACGTTGGGATCAATAACTCGGAAGATGGACTAACAAAAGCTGGTCTTTCTACAAACAACCTGAGCCGCAGGATATTATGGTTGCCATATGCCGTCAAACGCCAAGCCCCCGCTTTTCGTCATCAACGCGCTGACGCCGATCCGGATTTGCGATCTGGGCGGCTGGACGGACACTTGGTTTGCCGAACACGGGCGGGTCCTCAACATCGCCGTGTACCCTCATGTCGAAGTCCAGGTGGCGGTCTATCCAGCCGGCGAGCGCAGCCAGCGCGTCATCATCCACGCCGAGAATTACGGCGAGCGCTACGCTATGCCCCGGCGTTCCCGCCTGGGCGGCGCTGAATGGGGCAAGCACCCGTTGCTCGAGGCGGCAATCGAACACATGGGGTTACCGGACGATCTGGCAATCGAGGCGATAATCCATTCCGACGCGCCTGGCGGAGCTTCCTGCGGCACTTCGGCGGCTGTCACCGTCGCGTTGATCGGCGCGCTCGACCAGCTCTCGGCGGGGAGGCTGTCTACGCACGAAACCGCCCTGGAGGCTCAAAAGGTCGAGACCGAACTGCTCGAACAGCAGAGCGGCATCCAGGATCAGATTTGTGCGGCTTTTGGCGGGATCAACTACATCGAGATGGATCATTACCCCCACGCCGCGGTCGCGCCAGTGCAGGTTTCTGGGGCGGTCTGGTCGGAGTTGGAGCGGCGGCTGGCGCTGATCTATCTGGGGAAAACCCACCGCTCGTCCAAGATCCACGAGATGGTGATCCGCCATCTGGAGGATGCTGGACCCAATTGTCAGCAGCTCTCTGACTTGCGCCTGACCGCTCCAAAAGCGCGCGGCGCCCTGCTCGCGGGCGATTTCAAGGCGTTCGGGGCGGCGATGATCGAGAACAACGCCGCCCAGGCGCGCCTGCACCCCGACCTGATCAGCCCCGAGGCGCGCCGCGTGATCGAAATTGCGCAAAAATACAACGCCTGCGGGTGGAAGGTGAACGGGGCCGGCGGCGATGGCGGTTCGTTGACGATTCTGGGCGGCGAATTTTCAACGGTCAAACGCGCCATGATCCGGGAAATCGAAGCGGAAAACGAGCGTTTCAGGCAGATCCCGATCCGCCTGTCGCGCGACGGGCTGCGGGTTTGGAAACAGGTCTGGCAGGGATAGGCGGGCTTAGCCGCGCAGCGATTCGATGACCGGGCTGATGATCAGCTTCGCTGCGATCCGCCCCATCTCTTGCGGGGAGTAGGGCATGTTATTCTCCAGCCACCAGCGGATCAGCATCACGAGCGAGGTCATCAGGTGGCTGGCGGACACGTCCAGGGGGATTGGGCGCGCATCGCCGCCGGGGAACATCCAGCCGATCTCCTGCTGACCGATCTCCTGCACCGGGCGCAGCAGCGTCATCGTGTTGGTGCTGTTCAGCAGCACACGGCACAGGTCTGCGTTCTCCTGCACGTATTCGAATAAAAGCTCCCCCATCGTCTCCGGCTCGGTGATGATCGAATGCGGCATGAGCAAATCGCGGAACTCCTGTCGCATGGAATCGAGCACGTCCGCCAGCAGCGCGTCTTTATCGGGGTAATGGCGGAAAAAAGTGGCGTATCCGACGTCCGCACGCTCGGTGATCTCGCGGATGGTCACCGCGTCGAAGCCCTTTTCCAGCGTCAGCGAGATGAGCGCCTGCTGCAAGAGCCTCTGTGTGCGCTTGATTCTGCGGTCGATTTTTTCCATCACGGTTCCCTCGAATTCACCAATATCTTATCCCATAATTTCTAATATAACAATTATGAAAGGGGCGCTGAAAACTCACGGATTCTGTGATATACTTCCGCACCGAAGATTGTGAGATATAGTATACCATAATTTATAACATGTTTCACAGATTAAGTGCAAATTAAAGATCGAGGAAGTTGAATTGTCGCAGTCGGCTGTTCTGGAGCATGTTTTGCTCGCCAACGACCCGCAAACCAGCGAGATCAAACCGCCGGTTCTCGAGCTGCGTGATATATTCAAAAGCTATCACACGCCTGCCGGAGATATCGCGGCGCTGCGCGGGATCAACCTGCAGCTTGGTCAGGGGGATTTTGTCGCGATTATCGGAAAGTCCGGCGCTGGAAAATCGACGCTGGTCAATATTGCCACCGGCATCGATCGTCCCGATCAGGGGGAGGTGATCGTCGATGGCAAGCCTTTCCACCTCATGGATGAAGATCAACGGGCGCGTTGGCGCGGGCTGAACATGGGAGTGGTGTTTCAGTTTTTCCAGTTGCTGCCTTCCATCAACCTGGTCAACAATGTAACCATACCGATGGAATTCTGTAACCAATTCTCCAAAAAAGAACGCAGCCAGCGGGCGCGCCAACTGCTTGAACAGGTTGGTCTCGCCGGACACGTACACAAGAAACCGGCGCAGGTCTCTGGGGGTCAGCAGCAGCGCGTCGCAATCGCGCGGGCGCTTGCCAACGATCCACTAATGCTGATCGCGGACGAGCCCACCGGCAATCTCGATTCGCGCACGGCGGCGGAGATTATGGACCTCTTTAGCGACCTGGTTGAGTTGGGAAAAACTCTGCTGGTTGTCACCCACGACCAGGGCATCGCAAATCGGGCGGATCGAGTAATCGAAATCGTGGATGGGGAGATCCAAGGATCATGAATTTCGGGGCGCGTTGGGACAAAGTCATTCATGATATCTGGGATAACAAAGCCCGCTCGCTGCTGGTGATCTTCTCGCTTGCGATTGGGGTTGCGGCAGTCGGGATGATCAACAACACGGTGCGGATGATGAAGCGCGATCTTTACGGGGGCTATGCGCTGACAAACCCCGCCAGCATCAACATCTATGTGACACCCTTTAAAAGCGAATTGGCGAACGACGTCCGTGGTCTGCGCGAGGTGGAGCGCGCCGAAGCCCGGCGCACAGTCTCCGCCTACGTCATCGATCAAAAAGACAAGCGGCATGATCTAAGCCTGATGGTCGCGGCGGACCCGAATAACATCCAGATAAACCGTTTCGAGGTGCAAAAAGGCGCCAGCGTGCCCGGGTTGCGCTCGATTCTGATCGAGCGCGCCACCGCCAAGGGATTAAACTTGAAGCTCGGCGATCCGCTCACGGTTGAAATGGGGGACGGAGACCGCTATACGCTGACGGTCAGCGGGATCATCCACGATATGTCAACCGAGCAATTCAACATCAGCGGAACCGCCTTCGGTTATATCAGCATGTCCACGCTTGAGTGGATGGGTGAAACGCCCGGCTACAACCTGATTAAACTGCAGGTGGCAGAAAACCGCTCGGACCGCGCTCACGTATTGCGGGTTGCCGGTCTGGCGCGCGATCGCATTATTGAGCCGGCGGGCTACCAGGTGTTGAGCATGGCGATCTTTAGCGCCAATGGGGTCCCCGGGGATTTCTGGGCGAAACAACAAATCGATGGGGTGCTCTTGATCCTGCAGATCATGAGCGTTTTGGCGGTGCTTTTAAGCGCCAGTTTGGTGGTGAATACCATCTCCGCGGTCATCGTTCAACAGACCAAACAGATCGGGATTATGCGCTCGGTTGGAGCGTCACGCCGGCAAGTCGCATTGATCTATTTGGGATATGTCTTTGTGTTAAGCATCGTCGGGATGCTGGTGGCGCTGCCGCTGGGGCTGGCAGGCGCCGGATTGCTTTCGCTTGTGGCGGCTGACTTCATGAACTACAACATCGGGCTGCTCGATCTGCCGCCGAGCCTCTTCTTGTTTCAAGCCGGTTTGGCGTTGTTGATGCCGATCGGGGTTGCTATGTTCCCCATTCTGCGCGGCACGCGCGTCTCCGTTTACGATTCGATTTACCAGTATGGTCTCGTTGGTGGGGAAGGTCAGCGCGGTTGGGTCGAACGCCAGTTGGTGAAAGTCCGCAATTTCTATCCCCCGGTGATGCTTTCGCTGCGGAACACCTTTCGGAACAAACCGCGCCTGGCGTTTACATTGATTACATTGACCATTGCCGGCGCGATGTTCATGGCGGTTTTCAGCTCGTACAACACCCTTCAAAGCCAGATCAAAGACCTCGCGCGCTATATCCGATTTGACGCGGCGATTAATATCCCGGGCGGCGCCAGCCGCTTTACGGCGGAAAGAGAAGCGCTGCGCATCCCGGAGGTGCAGCTAGCCGAAGGCTGGGCGATCACCAGCGCGAGGATTGTACAACCCGGAGATATTGAAGGCGACCGCGTGGACATCTTCGGGCTGCCCGAGGAGGCGCGCACGATCCAGCCGCGCATCATCGCCGGGCGCTGGCTGACGCCGGTTGATACGAACCAGGTGGTCGTCAACGAGGACCTGCTCTCCCGCGAGCCGGACATTCAAGTCGGCGCGGTAATACCGGTAAAGATTCATGATCAAACGCGCCAGCTTGAAGTGGTAGGGGTGGTTTCCAAGCATATGACGGGACCGCGCATCTATATGAATGAACGGCAGCTTGCGAAATTTACCAACCGTTACAACCAGGTCGACATGATTCGCGTTTTGGCGACGCCGGAGGCTCTGGGCAGCCTCCAGGAGCAAAGCCAGATCAGCCAGGAATTGGAGAAGCGTTTTGACGACGCTAACCTGAGCAAGAGCGGCAGCCAAACCCGCTCTGAAGTTTTCTCCGCGATGGCAAACGCTTTTAACATCCTGCTGGTTATCTTGTTGGTCGTGGCGACGATCCTGGCGGTCATCGGCAGCCTGGGGCTGACCGGGACGATGGGGCTGAATGTGCTCGAGCGCACGCGCGAGATCGGCGTGCTGCGCGCGGTCGGGGCATCGCATTTCTCGATCCGGCAGGTCGTCGTGGTCGAAGGGATCACCGTAGCCCTGATCAGTTGGGGGTTGAGCGCATTATTTTCCTATCCAGTTGGCAGGCTGCTGGCAGACGCGCTGATCCGCACGGCGATTGGCACGCCCGCGGCTTTTCAATACTCGCTGTTAGGGTTGTTTATCTGGATGTTTGTTGTGATCCTGATTGGAATATTCTCCAGCCTGGCGCCTGCTAGAGATGCCGCGCGCCTCACCGTCCGGGAAGTGTTGAGCTATGAATAAGGCTCTGGCGCTATGGACGCCCGCCTCGCTTTCCCCCTCAAAGCCAGACGTCGATCCGGAACGCCTGATCGAACTCCATGGCGTGACAAAGGTCTATCAGTCCAGCGCCGGGAAATTCAGCGCGCTGAAAGGGGTGGATCTCAAATTCGCAGCGGGCGAGTTTGTGGCTATCGTTGGCAAATCGGGCAGCGGCAAGACCACTTTGATCAACGTGTTGACCGGGATCGACCGCCCGACTGCGGGAGAAGTATACGTGGCTGGCACGCCCGTTCATAAACTGGATGAAGGTCAACTGGCAACCTGGCGCGGCGCGAATCTGGGGATTGTTTTCCAGTTTTTTCAGCTTTTGCCAACCTTGACCGTGCTCGAGAATGTGCGCCTGCCAATGGATTTCTGCAATGTATTTGACCCGGGTGACCGGAACGAGCTTGCCATGCAGCTTCTGGAGAAGGTCGGCGTCAGCGAATTGGCGGATCAATTGCCGAGCCAGCTCTCGGGCGGGCAGCAGCAGAGTGTGGCGATCGCGCGGGCGCTGGCAAACGACCCGCCCATCATCGTGACCGATGAGCCAACCGGCAACCTTGATTCCCGCACCGCCGAACAGGTTTTCGAACTGCTTCAGAAGCTCGCCGAGAACGGAAAGACGGTTCTCATGGTCACGCATGAAGATGATCTGGCTCGGCGGGCGAACCGGGTCGTCACGATTAAAGACGGGGAAATTATCTAGGTTTCCATAAACTTGCCGGCGCCGCTGAAAGCCGAACCGAAGGCGATCAGTACCAGCAATCCGCCCGAACCAATCAACAAACCGGTCACATTCCACTTGCTGAGAGCGCCCGCCAGGGTCACGGCAATTGGATTCAACCCGATCGTCGCAAAAGTGAGCAGGCTCATGGTGCGCCCCAGCATCGTTGGGGGCGCGCGGAGTTGCAGCCAGGTGATGACCATGATCAAGACATAGCCCCCGCCGATGCCCGTAATCAACGAAATCAATGCGGCGATAAACGCATTGGTTGTGAAAGCCAGAACGATCAAACCAAACCCCAATGCGCCCACGATGAGAAGCAATATCTGACCGACCAGCTTTGAGGGCGGTTGAGGCAGCGAGCTTGCCAGCAAGATCCCAATGAGCGAACCCCCGCCAAAGGCGGACATGATCAATCCATAAGCCGCCGCCCCTCCAACGAAGCGGATGTTCACCAGGACGGGCACGCCTACGATCAGCGTTCCATTGACCACAAATGCCATCAGAGCGACGAGCAGAAAGAAGATCCGCAGGTCTTCATTTTTCCAGGCATAAGCCAATCCTGTCTGGATCGACCTTAACACCCCTTCTTGCTTTGATCCCTCCTCCAAACCAATATGGTTCGCATCCTTCTGGATCCTCGAGATGAAGATCGCGGCGAGAAAATAACCCAGCGCGTCGATGCCAAATGCAATGCCAATCCCCTGCAAGTCTTCGACCGTACGCCCGCTGATAATCACACGGTTGGGACCGTTGAGCCAGGCAATCAGCAGCCCGGCGACGAGGGGACCGAGAAACATACTGAGCTGAGCAGTGCCTTGGATAAGCGCGTTGCCGGTTTGCAATTTTTTCTCGTCCAGCAACGCTGGAATAATCGAGTTCTGCGCCGGGAAGAAAAAGCCGTCCACGATCCCAAAACAAAGCGCCAGGAGATAGAGGATCCAAAGGTGAAACATACCCGTGAGCACCAGACCGGCAAGCGTGCCCACAAGCACGCAGCGCATGATCACCGACACGAAGACCACTTTGCGCGGCGAGAATCGATCGGTCAGCGCGCCGCCGATCAGCATAAAAATACTGCGGGGAACCATTTGAATTGCCATCAGGCTGCCCAATACCAGGGGGTTGCCGGTGAGCTTTAAGATCAACCAGGGCAGCGCGATCCAATAAAACTGATCGCCGATAAGCGAGAAGAATTCCCCCATCCAGAGTAGGCGGAAGTCTTTGATTTGGAGAATCTCAAGCGGGGAGAGCAGGCGCGCCCGCAGACGCTGCGAGAAGATATTTTCCATCGCTCAACTCATCAGACGCCGTTGAGCCGAAGGATTGCATGGCAGGTTCGTTCGAATGCGGTTAAGGTCATGGTTCACTCAATCTGGCATTATAAACCGATTTCTTGGATAGAGGAGCTGCTTTTTAACGATTGCCAGATTGATCTCGAGCGTCAAAGTCTCGATCCGCATCCATTTCATCCTGGAGGTTTATCTCGCTGGGTGATGAGATTGTCTCATTCGCGCAGAGCGCCTCAGCTAATTGCTCGGTCGATATCTGGGCATCTCTGATATAGGCGCCGTTCAAATTGGTTTGGCGCAGCTTGGCATGAGTCAGCGTCGCCCAACTCAGGTTCGCGTGGCTGAAATCGGCGCGGCGCAGGTCGGCTTCACTCAGATCGGTTTTGGTAAGTTTGGCGCGGCGCAGGTCCGCCTGGCGCAGATTGGCGCCCTGCAGCTCAGTGAATTCCAGATCTGCCCCACTCAGACGGGCTTTGCTCAAATCTGCCCCTGTAAAGCTTGCATGGGAGCAAAATGATTCGCGCAAATCCGCCTTGCTCAGATCGGCTTCATCCAGCTTTGCTCGCTGCAGGCACGCCTGCCATAGAACAGCGTTTCTCAGGTTAGCGCTATAGCAGTTGGTTTCGCTCAGAAAGGCGCTAATCAGGATTGCCCCACTCAGATCAGCTTCGACCAGCCTGGCGCCGTCCAATCGGGCATGCCCCAGATGCGCTTTATGCAAGTTGGAATTACCTAGATCGGCGCGCCTCAGGTCAGATCCATCCAGTCGGGCGCTGCTCAGGTCAACCCAGGACAGGTCTGCCTCGCAGCCGGTTATTGATACTAAATGGGCGCCTTTCATGTTAGCTGAACTCAGGTCTGCCCCGCTTAAATCAGATTCATAGAAAAACGCTCCTGCTAAGTCTGCTTCACCCAGATCAGCCTTGTGCAGGTTGGTTGAATTCATTCGGGTTTTTTGTAAGAAAGCTCCATGCAGATTTGCTCCACTTAGATTGACTTCATTCAACTGAGCTTCACTTAACCAGGCGCGCCTCAGGTTGGCTCCACTCAAGTTAAATCCGTCCAGACAAGCCTGGTAGAGATCGATCTCTCGCAGGTCGGCTCCCGATAACAGCGAATCTGCCAGCCCAGTATCCTGCAAAAACTGGAGGACAATCTGCCGGCGCATGCGGTCATCGATCCGTAAGAGACGGGTTGTCAATGCCAGCGCCGCCCGACGAACTGGAGCATCCACCTCGAAGCGATGTCTCAACAGGTCGTGTTCCAGGATCAACGCTCTCATTTCCTCCAGGTAAGCCTGCAGACGGTTTTCATTCTGAAGCTGACGGGCGCGCTCCTGCTCCTCCCAGCGATCGTCAAACGCCACCCAACCCCAGACAGCCATAGCCAGGAACGCAATCAAGAGCAGACCGAGAGGCAGCGTAAGCAGCGCGAGCCAATCCCAAAAAGTTCTGCCCGCATCCCAACCGGCAGGCAACCAGAGCGAGGTTATCCGGTAAGCCCAGACGATCAGGAACGGAAACAGGGCGAGGATTAATAAAACAACCAGCCCACGCCAATAAGCGCTAATGACACGGTTGAATTGATCGGTTTTCCTCATAGGCTCGCCCTCCTTGCCGGTAGATAAGCCTGGTGATAATTGGGAAAGGAAATCTGATTCTGATTGTTAATAAAAGTATACATCGGACTGGAGACGGTTCAAGTGACATTCATCATGACTCTGCAACAGGCAGATTCGATCGAAAATAGCCCTGTATTTGCCTCAATATCAGTTATGTGCCAGAAATCATGCCCATAACCTATTGACATTTTGCTCAAGACAGCGCAGAATCGATCTAAGTTACCTGGCAGCCGTCCAACATGCCCTGTCAGAGGAACGCTACTATGTCAAATAAAAAAACCGCGATTGTAACTTTTGGATGTGCCCTGGGTATGGTGTTGCTGGCGGCTTGCAGCCCAGTTGCGCCGACCGGCACAGCCACCTTGGATCTCAACCCCTTGCGCACCGAGGTCGCCGCAACTGTGCTGGCTCAGGTCTCGCAGACGCAAGCCAGCCTGCCCTCGCTCACCCCCACGCCAAACCCTACCGCGACCTTTCCGCCTCTCCCGACTTTCACTTCGGAAGCCAGCCCTGGTCCCACCCTGCCGGCATTGCCGACGATCGGCACCCCTGGCACCCCCGGCACTCCCAGCAGCGCTGGCAATGACCGCGCCCAGTGGGTGTCGCAGACCATCGCCGATGATACGAATTTCATCCCTGGGGAAGTCTTTACCATGACCTGGCGGGTCAAGAACGTAGGCACTTCCACCTGGACTGCGGCTTACTGGCTCCGGTTTTACAGCGGAGACCCTTTTGGCGCGCCTAAGGAAGCGCAGCTTGGGCAGATCGTTCCCCCTGGCGCAGAGGTCAGCCTCTCTCTTCCGATGAAAGCGCCGGTTCTTCCCGGAGATTACCGCAGCGATTGGGTGCTCTCGAACGAGACCCGCCGCAATTTCAAAGATGCAATATTCCTCAAAATTCGGGTAGTAAACCCCGTAACGCCTACCCCTAGCCCGACCGCTACCCCGCGGCCGTGATCGACTCGCCCGTGGGCGGGCGCATTGGGTTGGGTGATCGTCAGCAGTCAGCCGCTCGCCGCACATTCCACGGCTGCACGAATATGGCTTATGTACGTTTAAGTTTGAAAACGCTTTCGATGAAATCAGCGATGCCGCTGACGTCATTCCAATTGAAGCGCGGCACTGAGACCGCAATTTGGGCATCGCTTGCCACCGCGATCAATTGCGCGGGGTCGGAAATCAGCTCGAGTCCGTTAGCCTGGCGCACCACCTCGATCGCGGGTTTGCCGGCGCGTTTGTAACCCTCCGTAATTAGAATATCCACGTCGGGGATCGATTCGATAATCTCGTCCAGTTCCAGTTCACGCTCCAGCCGGCGAATTGTGGCGATCTTGTCCGGCGCAGCCAGCACAACCACGTCGCTCCCTGCCTGGGCATGCCGCCAGGTATCTTTGCCAGGCTGATCGATTTCAAAGCCAGGGTGAAAATGGTGCTTTACCGTTCCCACTCGATAACCACGCCGTTTTAACTCTCTGATCAGCTTCTCGATCAGCGTGGTTTTTCCGCTCTTGGACTTTCCGATGATGGATAAAACTGGCGTGGACATATCCTTTTCCCCATTTACTCAACCGCGCCATAAAGACAAGAAGCCGCTCTTACAAGCGGCTCCTTGCAGCGCTGCGGCACCCTATTTCACAACAGTGAGGAGGGTTACCGCAGCGCTTCGTAAGGTACTACTACCATCTAACATCTTGGCAACACCTCCTCTCCTGTAGGATAGCGGAGATTTGACGAGCTTGCGCTCATCCATACTGCTGAAGAAAGTATCACATAGAATGAACTGCTTGTCAATCCTGACCAGGTTAGTGTATTTAACCTTATTCGGGTGCGGGCGCGGGCAGCCATTCCGCGGCTGGCTGGCTGGACTGCACGATATGCATCCCGGCGTCGGCGAATTTTCGATAAGCCGCATCCGCCGGTTCGGTGAAGTCCACTACGCCTGGTATCACCACCGGTGATGTGCAGTCTTCTAATAAATAGATTTTGTGCGCCAGCTCTTCGTTGTATTGACGGATATCGCCGAGCAGGTCGTCAATCGTCCATGCCACGCAGTGGCTTTTCGCCTGCCCGGCAATGATCACCGCGTCAAAGTCTTCCAGCATCTGGATGAATTTCCGGTTCTTCTCGGCAATCCGCTCGCCTTGCGGACCATCAAGCACCTCCGGACCGATTGCCGAATAATGCTCGGTGAGCGGATTGCCCCCCTTGATCACGAAATCCACCTGGTTCTTGCGCGCAATCGTGTGAAAGAAGATCGCTTCCTCCACCGCCGGGACCAGCGCGTGCCCGATGCCGCCCAGCATGACATGATAGGGCCAGATCGTCAGGTCGTATTTGTGCCGCGATTTGAGTTCGTGGGTGTAATGCAGCAGATGCTCCTGACCAAACTCCGGGTCTATTCCCAGGCTCGCGGCGATGAGCGGGTTGAATCTCCAGCGCCCCGCCGCCACGTCGTCATAAGAGATCATGGTCATCGGTTGGGGATGCTGACCGTTTTCGTCCACGATGAAAATCTGGTGAAAGATCTGCAGCGCGGTGTGGGTATCCAGCGTGGCGGCGATGTGGGTGATCCGGTGCAGATTCCGGTAGATGAACGCAGCCAGGCGCCGATTGTCATCCACCGCTCCGGCGCCGGATCTGCCAGCCACGAAAAGCTCGAAGCCGGGGATGCAGAACGAATTCTGCACATCAATCGCGATCAGCGCAATTCTGGTCTGATCCTCGCTGGCTGGCGGGATATCGTGCTCGGCTGCCCATTGGGCGGCTTCGCTGGCTCGCTGCAGGTAGTCCACTCGCCAAATTTCACCCACCTTTTCCGGGTCGAAATGGGTCGGGAGGGGCAGCTCACGCTGCTGGTGCTCAATAGTCATATCAACTCCAAAATGAAACTCATCAGCTTGATTCTCAAGCCGCCTCAAAGTTTTTATAGCCAGCGCACTTTTTATCGTCAACCAGACCGAGGCGCGGTTTTCGAGGGTTCAGACCTTCTTGTGCCGGGCGCCGGGTCGGCGTCTTAGCGTTGAATCGCCCGTGTACGAAGGCGCCATCAGGGCATAGATCTGACACAGCCGCCGATCCAGCATCCGGCTGCGCAGGCGCGCATCCATTTCTTCGAGACTGATCGCCGAGGTGATCACCGTGGGCAGTTCGGCGTTATAGCGATAGTTGAACAACTGGTACAGTTTTTCTTTGACCCACGGCGTTTGGGATTGGAGCCCCAGATCATCCAAGATCAGCAGCGGGCAATGGCGGATCTCCTCGAACCGCCGGTCGAGCGAAATCGTGCTGTTTGGGTTGAAGGTTGCCCGCAGGTGATCAAACAGATCCGAGACGCTCACAAACATCGGCAGCGGCACGTTCGTCATCGAGGGGTTGCTGGTCATGGAGACATAATTGCCAATCGCCGCTGCCAGATGGGTCTTGCCAGAACCGTAGCCGCCCAAAAAAACCAGCCAGCCGTGGGGAGCTTCTGCAAACCGCCGGGCGGCTTCATAGGCTTTTTCCAGGCTGCGCAATTCCTCGGCTCCCAAGTTTTCGTTCTTTCGCAAATCAAAAGTCTCAAAAGTCTGTTTGGGGAATAAATGTAAGGAGGAAAGCACATGATGACCATAATCGCCCACTGGTCCGCGATAATCGGGCGCCATGATCTTGACCACCGTGACCAGGTCAGGATGCTTCAAGCGTGATTCGATGCGATCCTCGATATCTTTTTCGGACAGGTTGGTGGTCACCACCAGAGGCAGCCGGTTGATGTAGCGATAGTTGATAATCTGGAACAGCTTCTCTTGCGCCCAGGCGGTCGCGTTTTGGGTGCCGAAATCATCCAGGATCAGCAACGGGGCGTTGCGGATGCGATCAAAGCGTTCTTCGAATGTGGACTGCGGATCGTTGTAGGCGAAACGCAGGCTGTCGAGCAGGTCCGGCACAGTGATGAACAGGGTGGGCATTCCAATGCTCACCGCGAAGTTGGCGATTGCCGCGGCGAGATGGGTTTTACCACAGCCGTAACCGCCCTGCAGGATCAGCCAGCCTTCAATGTGGCGGGCATAGTGATTCGCCTGGTTGAAAGCTAGTTCGAGCGAGTCAGCCTGGCGCGGCAGCGCGCCGACGCGTCCGCGTAACTCGAAATTCTCAAAGGTCAGGTGGCTGAGTTCATCGAGCTGGCTCAACTCGAACAAGCGCTGCCGTACCTGTTGGCTCACCTGCGCCTGGCGGCAGGAACAGATCTGAACTTTGCCAAAATCCGGGTGGTCGAGCGGCAGGTCTTTGCGCAAAAAACCCACCCCGTGACACAGCGGGCAGTTCGGGTCGCCCGCGGCTGGATCGTCTATGTCAGGCGGACCGTCAGCGTTCGATGAAGTCTGAGAACTCGCCTTCCACGTATCGCCGGCGATCTGCCTCAGAGTCTGGTCGATCTTCTGTCTTTTCTTTCCGTCCATGCTTTCCTTCTCGGCGCCAGCGTTCTAAAATGGCGACGATGTAACGCCAGTGGCGTTTGTTGTTTTGCACCGCGATGCCGATCGCCTCTTCGATCCAGGCAGGCGGGTAAGTTTCTTCCGCCTCAGCCAGCGAATCGGCGATCAGCGGGGTGAGCGGACCGATATTTTCTTCGTAAAGTTGGAAGATATTGATCGGCTCTTCAAAATTTGGCGAGCCTTCTGTGCCACCTTCGAGCGGACGCCAGCGCCCGCTTGCAATCGCGCGTAGCGCCGCACGACCTTTGGGAGAATTGAGAAAGTAAACCTGCTCGGTTTCTTGCGGGGCGTCGATGTTAGCCTCGAGCAGAATGCCGCGCTCCACGGCTCGGCTGAGCGCCTCTCGCAGTCTGTCCGGCGCGGCGCTGGGGTCGGGGTCCAACCAGCTTGTTAGTTCCGGATCTTGCACCAGGTCAGCCCAGCGCACAAAGCGAAACGAGCCTTCGATTTGATCCAGCCGCCAGAAGACGTGCAGTGTCACTTTCAACTCGCCCAAGTGATTGATCGCGGGGAGAAGTTCGCGGAAGAAAAGCGCCGGGATCGCCACCTGGCGCTTTCGACCTTCCGGGAAACCTTTGAATCCGGGCATGTTAGCTCACTCGTGCGAGATCGACCTGGTACGTGGCTGCGTTTTCGAATTTAGCGACCTGGCTCCTGAAGATCAATTCAATCGTGCCGGTGGGTCCGTTGCGGTGTTTGGCGACTTTGATTTGAGCGACGTTTTGTTTTAGCGTGTCTCTTTCGTATTGTTCGGGGCGGTGGATGAACATGACGATGTCGGCGTCCTGCTCCAGGCTGCCGCTTTCACGCAGGTCGGAAAGCTGCGGCTCTTTGTCGACGCGCATCTCTATCGCCCGCGAGAGCTGGGCGGCTGCCAGGACCGGCACATTCAGTTCGCGTGCCAGCACTTTCATGTTTCTCGAAATGAACGAGACCTCCTGAACGCGGTTTTCGGACCGGCTGCCGCTGCTCATCAATTGCAGGTAATCCACCAGGATCAGGTCTAACTGAAATTCGAGGTGCAGCCGGCGCGCCTTGGTGCGCAGTTGCAACGGTGTCAGCGCCGGGGTATCATCCAGGAAAATCACCGTATCGCCCAGGACCTCGATTGCCTGGGTGAAGAGCGGCCATTCGTGCTCTTCGAGTTTTCCGGTCCTCAAACGCTGCGAATCGATGCCAGTCTCCTGTGCAATCAGGCGTTGAACCAACTGCTCGCTCGACATTTCCAGTGAGAATATCGCCACGTGTTTCTTGAACTTTTGAGCTGCGTTTTTAGCTGCCGAGAGCATGAATGCGGTTTTGCCAGAGCCTGGACGCCCGGCGATGATCAGCAGATCAGACGGCTGTAACCCGCCCAGCAGGCGATCCAGATCGAGGAAGCCGGTCGGGACCCCGTAGCTCTCCTCGTCCCGGTTGGCGAGTTGGTCCATCCGGTCGTAGTATTCGCTCAACACCTGCCGGATCGAACGCAGATCGCGCGTTATACGCCGCTCGCTGACGCCAAAGACCGCCTTTTCCGCCTCGTCCATCACCGTCTCAACGCTCGCTTCTTGCTGGTAAGCCAGCTTGGCGATGTCGTTGGCGGCTGTTAGCATTTTCCGCCGAATCGAGGTCTCTTCTATAATCCGCCCGTAAGCTTCGGCGTGCAGCGAGGACGGCACATTGTTGGCGATTACCGTCAGATAAGCTGGACCGCCTACTTCGGCAAGCTGACCGAGCTGATCCAGTTCCTCTGTGACGGTGAGGAAATCGATCTGTCGACGCCGGTCATGCAGGCGGATGATGGCTTCCCAGATCCAGCGGTTGCGGTGAATATAGAAATCTTCGGGGCGGAGGAAGGTCGCTACGTCGAAATATGATTCTGGGTTGATCAGCACCGCGCCGATGACCGCTTCCTCAGCCTCCCGGCTGTGAGGCACGAGTTGGGGACCAGGCGTAGTTTCGAAAGAAGGAGGTGTGTCCATCGTGTGAGATAAAAAACCGGGGGCGACGTATTCTGAAGCTGGTCTTCCCCGGTCGCTGGCTAAACCGTTCCTTTACTTTGCTTTATCGTCGCTTTCGTCGTCTTCGGAAGATTCATCGATGTCCAACCCCTCCAGAAAGTCCTGGAAGACAGACAGCCGGTCTTCCCCATCTTCCGGTTCGGCTGGCGCCGCTGGGGCGCCCGATTGATCGATTTCTTCTTGCAGATCCTCTTCAGGGGTGATGCCGGCTGCATCCATCACGCCGCGATCCACCAGGATCGGCACGTGCGCGCGGACGGCGATTGCCAGCGCGTCCGAGGGGCGCGCATCGATATTCAGCGTCTGACCGTCTCGCTCGGCGACGATGTTGCCGAAAAATGTGTCGTCTCTCAGCGCAATAACTTCGACCCGGAGGATGTGCGCATCAAGCTGATTGAAAATTTTATACATTAAGTCGTGCGTCAGCGGGCGGGCGACTTCCACTTCCTGCAGCGCAATTGTGATGGATTCGGCTTCATAGATACCAATCCAGATCGGTAAGTAGCGCTCGTCATCTTTTTCGCGCAAGATCACAATGCGTTGTTGGGACATTAAGCTCACCCGAATGCTGTCGATCACGACTTCGACCATCTCAGACATACCAGCCTCCGTACGGCGTTTAATCGCTCAGTTAATGGATGTATTCTAACATGGGATAGCAGAGTTGCAAGCCGAAATCGCCAGCCCCGAAAATGTTAAAGGATTGGGGCTTTTTTTTATTGCAATTATTTAAGATTGTGGTTATAATTTCAACATCAACCTCTGGAGTATGTGGCAAGGATATCAGGGGTATTTTTAACAGAATGCCAGGGTTGCGCCAGGAAAAAGATCGGAATGAAACCCAGAATCCTATGGATTGAAGGCAAGCGGGCTGAAAGCCCGCATTTTGCCCCAGGCTTGCGAAAGAAAGGCTATATCGTTGAGACGGTCGCCACCGGGAACGAAGCGCTTGACAGCGTGAAGGACTTCGACCCCGACCTGATCGTGGTCAACGCGGCTTCTCTGCGCACCTCTGGAAAACGAATCGCGCGCGCCTTGCGCACGCAGTCGGAAAGCACACCCATACTGCTGATCCTGGATGCTGGGCATAGCGGTATCACTGATCCCAATGCGGACGTCTTGTTGGTGCTGCCCTTCACTTCGCGCAAACTGATCAACCGGATTAAGCCGCTTTTACCGGGGGATAGCAATCATATCCTCCACAAAGGCGTCATCCGTCTCGACCTGGAACGCAAGCGGGTGCGCTGTCAGGGCCGCGAGGCGACGCTGACTCCCCGGCTAGCGCAGTTGTTGAAAATGCTGCTGGAGCATTCGGGAGAAGTGATCGAGCGGGATGAGTTATTCCGCCAGATCTGGCATACCGAATATACGCTCGACACGCGCACACTGGATGTCCATATCAGTTGGCTGCGCCAGGCGATCGAAGAAGAACCGCGCAAGCCGCGTTTTCTGAAGACCATTCGCGGCGTGGGCTACCGCCTGGATGCCTGACCTATCGCCGCGATCGTTTGTGTCACAATAGAGGCGGCAGCCCCGCCTTGAATTGCCTGCTCATGCCGCGTCCGACCCTGGCTTGCGCAGGTTTTTTGTTTATCGCCGCCTCGAAATTCTTGCCGCGCGGCGGCCGCCGCTTTGTTGTACAATACCGGAGCCAATGGCTGGTGAAAAGGTAGATCTCTTGGGCGTTCAGGTGGATTCGCTCACCCGAGTCGAGATCCTGAAAAGGATCGCCGATGCTGTTCGTCTGGATGAACGCCTGCTGGTCGCACACGCCAATTTGCGGGGGCTCAATTTGGCGTATGAACAACCCTGGCTGCGCGGTTTTTACCAGCGCGCCCAGATCGTCTACTGCGATGGCATGGGCGTGATGCTTGGAGCGAGGCTGACGCGCCAGCGTATCCGAGAGCGGTTCACCCTCGCCGATTGGGTCTGGCAGCTCGCCGCGCTGGCGGTCGACTTGCAGGCGCGGCTGTTCTTGCTCGGCAACCCGCCGGGCGTCGCTCAGGCAGCCGCTCATAATCTGCTTAAGGTGTATCCCGAAATCCAGATTGCGGGCGTGCAGCATGGTTTTTTCACCATGCAGGCAGACGGACCTGAGAACCTGGCGGTGATCTCGAGGATCAATGAGTTGAAACCGCACATCCTGCTGGTGGGGTTTGGCATGCCGCTCCAGGAGCGCTGGCTGGACGAGAATTGGGAGCGGCTGAACGTGAACGTCGCAATCACCTGTGGGGCGCTGTTTGAGTATCTTGCAGGCGACTTGAAGCGCGGCCCGCAGTGGATGAACGATCACTATCTGGAATGGCTGGCGCGCCTGATCATCTCGCCCGGACGCTACGCCGCCCGCTATCTTTACGACATCCCGGTTTTTTTCTATCGGACGATGCGCCAGGGGTTCCATGCAAAATAAAATCTACTTTGGCGACAATTTACCCATTCTGCGTTCTATGCCGGATGAATCCGTCGATTTGATCTATATCGATCCCCCTTTCAATACGGGCAAACGCCAGACCCGCGTTCAGATCCGCACGGTTCAATCAGAGGCAGGCGACCGAACCGGTTTCAGCGGCAGGCGCTACCAAACCGTGCGCCTGGGGAAAAAGGGCTACGCCGACCTGTTCGACGATTATCTTCAATTTCTGGAGCCGCGCTTGGTAGAAGCCCACAGAGTCCTGTCGCCGCGCGGATCGCTGTATTTGCACCTTGATTTTCGTGAAGTGCACTACTGCAAAGTGCTGCTTGACCAGATCTTCGGCAGAGCCAGTTTTCTGAACGAAATCATCTGGGCGTATGATTACGGCGGGCGGACCAAAAAGAAATGGCCACCCAAACACGACAACATTCTGCTTTATGCCAAGAACCCCGACGATTACACGTTCAACGTCAAGGAAATCGATCGCATTCCGTATATGGCGCCGGGGTTGGTCGGGCCCGAGAAAGCCGCACGGGGCAAGCTGCCGACCGACACCTGGTGGCACACGATTGTGCCCACCAACAGCAAAGAGAAAACTGGCTATCCCACCCAAAAACCGCTCGGGATCTTAAACCGCATCATCAGCGCCTCGTCCAACCCGGGCGATCTGGTGATGGATTTTTTTGCCGGCAGCGGGACGACCGGGGCGAGCTGCCTGGAATTGGGGCGCCGCTTCATCTTGATCGACGATAACCTGCAGGCGCTGCAGGTGATGGCAAAGCGCTTTGCCGCAAACCCCGAAATCGAGTGGATCGGCTTTAATCCGGCTGAACCACAATAAAAAAGCTGCGGGCGAGCAATTGCCCGCAGCTTTTTAGCGGCGGCATTATTTACCAAACTTGCGCCGCAAGACGTCCTCCAGTGTTGGCTGACCGATCTCCTGCAGTTCATAGCGTACCCGCTGGGTCGGCTTATCGATTCTGATCACCCGGCTCAAATCAATGGGGGTGCCGATGATGACCAACTCGGCGTCAGAGGCGTTGACGGTCTGTTCGAGCTCGCGCGTTTGCGTCTCGCCGTATCCCATCGCTGGCAAAATCTTCCCGGTCGAGGGATATTTTTCGTAAGTGGCTTTGATCGAGCCGACTGCAAAAGGTCGCGGATCGATGATCTCGGCGGCGCCGAAGCGTTGGGCGGCAACCCAGCCCGCGCCATAAGCCATTTCGCCGTGCGTGAGGGTAGGTCCGTCCTCGATAACCAGCACCCGCTTGCCCAGGATCGCGGCGGGATCGTCGACGAACAGCGGCGAGGCTGCCTCAATCACCGTAGCAGTTGGGTTGACCCGGCGCAGGTTGTTCCTCACCGTCAAAACATCATCGGGATTGGCGCTGTCAACCTTGTTGATGACGAACACATCCGCCAGGCGCGCGTTGGTCTCGCCCGGGTGATAGGAAACTTCGTGACCGGGGCGCAGCGGGTCCGCGACCACGATCTGCAGGTCTGACACGTAGAATGGAAAGTCGTTGTTTCCGCCGTCCCACAGAATGATATCCACTTCTTGTTCAGCCTGGCGCAGGATGCGCTCGTAATCCACGCCGGCGTACACGATGACCCCCTCCGCGATGTGCGGCTCGTATTCCTCGCGTTCTTCAATTGTACACTCGTACTTGTCCAGGTCGCTGAAATTTGAGAAGCGCTGCACGGCTTGCTTCACCAGATCGCCGTACGGCATCGGGTGGCGGATCGCGGCGACCTTAAATCCCATGCTGCGCAGGATCTGCGCGACGCGGCGGGTGGTCTGGCTCTTCCCCGAGCCAGTGCGCACTGCGCAAACCGAGACGACCGGACGGGTCGATTTGATCATGGTATTGGTGGTGCCCATCAGCCGAAAATCGGCTCCCGCGGCTAAAACCTGTGAGGCTTTGTGCATCACATACTCATGCGGAACATCGCTGTAGGCAAACACAACCTGCCCCACCTGGTGTTCTTTTATCAGCTTCCCCAGGTCGCTCTCCGCGAAAATCGGGATTCCCTGCGGATAGTGGGGACCAGCCAGCTCAGCCGGATAGGTGCGGCCTTCGATATCGGGGATCTGGGTTGCGGTGAAGGCGACCACTTCGTAGCCCGGATTGTTCCGGTAGTAAACGTTGAAATTATGGAAGTCACGCCCGGCGGCGCCCATGATAATGGTGCGAATAGGGGTCATAAGATCAATCCTCTCCGTAAAAGTAAATAGATTGTTCATTGTGAAACGCTTGTAATCTCTTACATCACCTCGGGTGCGGCGATGTCGAGCAAGCGAAGCGCGTTTGCAAGCGTCTGACGGGTTGCTGCCACCAGCGCCAGGCGCGCGCGGCGAACCGGTTCAGTCTCAGCCTGGAGGACCGGTACCGCATGATAGAAACTGTGAAAGGCGTCTGCCAGATCGTAAGCATAATTCGCCAGCAGCAATGGGCGATATTCAATAGCCGCCTGCCGAACGATCTCGGGGAAGCGCGCGATCAACTCAACGAGCTGGATCTCATGGTTGGTGAGCTCATCTGCATATGGCGCAGCCTCCGGCATTCCGCCGGCTTTGCGCAGAATGCTGCTGGCGCGCACATGGGCGTTTTGGATGTACGGGCCAGTCCGCCCGTCGAAGGTCAGCGCCGATTCGATATCGAAGACAATATCCTTGTTGTTGTCCACCGAGAGCACGGCGTAAACCAGGGCGCCCAAGCCGATTTGGCTGGCGACCTGTTTGCGCTGTTCAACCGCGAGGTCCGGGTTTTTCTGCTCGATCTCCAGCAGGACGCGGCGCAGCGCCTCGTCATACACATCCTTGAACAATGCCAGGCGTCCCCGCCGCGCAGACATCGCGCCCTCGGGCAGGCTCACGAAGCCGTAACCCAGGTGATAGCACTTCTCGGCTTGTTTGAAGCCCCACAGTTCCAGGATTTTGAAAGTCTGCTGAAGATACAGGCTCTGACGCACATCGATCACGTAAATTGACCGGTCAACCCCATATTTCTCGAACTTCTCTTTAGCCAGCGCCAGGTCTTTGGTCAGGTACAGCGTGGTGCCGTCGCTGCGCAAGATGACGTTTGTGCGGTATTTCTCTTTCTTCAGACCCAATTTTTCGTCGATCCGGACGATCACAGGACCTTCAGGGCGCTCGTCGTCGGCAATGCCCAACTTGATCAGCTCGTCCACGATCACCTTGGCGGGTTCGTCAACCTCGCTCTCGAAAAACCAGACGTCGATATGGATATCGAGCATTTCCAGGATTTCTCTAAGTTCCTTGAGAGACCATTCTCGGGTCATGCGCCACAGCGCGCGCACCTCCGGATCGCCTGCATCCCATTTGAGGTACAGTTCGCGCCGCTCGGCATCGTAGGCTTCACGCAAGGCTCGTTCCTCGGGGTTTTCATTGTCCTTAGGTTCGAGCAGCCGTGTGGCTTCCACATAGAGTTTCAGCAGCCATTGCCCGCGCTCATGGACTCCTTGGGGTTCCTGACCGCGATAAAACTTCTGATACGCCCAGACGATTGTGATCACCCCCAGCCCGATGTCCCCCGGGTATGAAGCTCGAATGGTGGGAAACCCGGCAAACTCAACTATTCTTGACAGGGCTTCACCGAGGATCGCGTTTCGAAAATGACCCATGTGAAAAGAGTGATGGGTGTTAGGCTGTGCATATTCAACCATCACCCGTTCTGCCTGCGGCTTGCCGCGCCCATAATCCCGTCCTTCAGCAAGCACGGTAGATATCACTCGATTGGTAAACGCGGTCGTCAAGTAATACAAATTGAGATAGCCTTTGACGGCTTCCACATGCGAAAAACCCGTGGGGATGCCGATTCGATCGGCTATCTCCAGTGCAATTTGCTGAGCGCGCTCGGGAACCGGGATGGCTGAAGGGAGCGCGCCATGTCGCGCTTCTAACGCAGCCAGTTGGAAAAATGAGGTCGAGATGCCCCATTCACCGGCAAACGGGATCGAAGCCCACTGAACGGCGTCGGGTTCAGGCAAGCCTTTTTCAGCATAATATTTCCGAATAATGGCATCCAGACGGTCGCGTTCTGAATTAAACATACTCATCCTGAAGGATTTCGAAAGAGTTTCCTAAACGCAAGCATTATACCCGAAGATTAATGATGAACAACAAAAAACGGGAGCGAAGGGTTGCTCCCGTTGCACAGTTAGCCAAAAGACATCTCAGGCAGATTCTTGGATAGCCTGGTTCAGTTGTTTCATCAGGCGGCTTTTGCGGCGGGCGGCGTTGTTCTTGTGGATGACGCCTTTTTCCGCGGCTCGATCGAGAGCGCTGATCGCCTGGCGAGTCGCCAGAACTGCCTCCTCGCTGCTTCCTTCATGGATGCTCAGACGAGCTTTCTTTACGAATGTGCGAGCGCGCCCCGCATAAACACGGTTTCGAAGCCGGCGCTTTTCGTTCTGCTTATTGCGCTTGATTTGCGATTTGATGTTTGCCAACTTAATTCCTCCGAATCAACTACACCTTACACTTTCACGGCTTGTCATTCTACTAGAGGCAGGCGAATTTGTCCAGGAAATTTTTGGAGGAATTGGCGCATTGGTTCTTAGAACGCCCCTTTTCCTTGCAGCACGACCATGACGGTTTTCAGCAAGATCCAAATATCCAGCAGGATGGAGTAATGCTGGATGTAATACAAGTCATCTTCGGTGTGCAGGTGCATGGGACGGTCGCTTCTCCCGTTGATTTGCCACCAGCCAGTGATGCCCTGCGGAATACTGAAGCGCTGGCGCTGCCAGGTTTCGTAGCGTTCGACAAGCTGGGGCAACTCGGGGCGAGGACCCACCAGGCTCATATCCCCTTTCAAGACGTTGAACAGTTGCGGCAGTTCATCCAGGCTGGTGCGGCGCAGGATCTTTCCGAGGCGGGTAACGCGCGGGTCGGCTGCCCGCTTGTGTATCAACCGCCCCTGTTCGCCCTGATGTTCAAGCGCTTGCTGCGGCGCTTCCGCCGCGACCCGCATACTGCGAAATTTATACATCTTGAACAGCCGTCCGTTTTCCCCCACCCGGTCCTGGATAAAGAGGACGGGTCCCGGCGACTCCAATCTGATCGCCAGCGCGATGACCCCCATCGCGGCGAGTGCAAATGGCAGGGTTATTAATGTGACGACCAGATCAAACAGGCGTTTCAACAAGCGCTGTGCGTCCGAGATCGCCGGAGCGCATAGATCCAGCATAGGGATGCCCGCGAATTCTTCGATTGCGGCTTTATGGAGCGCAAGGCGAAAATAGTCCGGAATGAGCCAGACTTTTACCGGCAGGTGGTGCAGTTCGGCGATCAGATCGTTGGTTTTTTGGTACGCCTGCAGGGGCAGGGCGATGACAACATCCTGGGGGGAGGATTGCAGGACGACCTTCTGCAGTTCGTCCAGTGTCCCCAGTAAGCCAGCCTGATTTTCCGGAGCTTGATCGTCTAAAAAACCGCGCACCGATAGGTTAAGTTGAGGGTTCGCCAGGATCTGCTGCTCGAGTTGGCGGCCGACTTCTCCAGCGCCCAGGATGATGACCCCCCGGCGCGGTTGGGATGCACCGGGTCTGAGCCGGCGGGCAAGCCGGTATAACATCCGCCAGGCATTCATGGCGAAAAGTCCGAGGAAGACGAAGGCTGTGAAAAGCAGGCGTGAAACCAACCGAAAGGACAGGTAGAGCGTGCCAGCCATTGCCATGGCTGCCAGCAGGGAACCCAGCATCAGGCTGCCAAGCTCGTCCAGCCAATGCAGATTTCGCCTGCCATCGTAAACCGAGAACAAGATCAGGATCGCGACCCATTCTATGGCAAAGAGCGGGTATGTAGCCCATGGCAGGGCGATATATTGTGGATAGTAGGCTGCGAAGGGCAAAAAGCTCAGGTATGGGCGGAGATGGGCTGCGCCATAGAGGGCACACCCGATCGCCAAAGCGTCCAGGATCATCGAAAGAAGCGCAAAATTAACGGAGAACCGGCGGAACATAAGCTTACGGGAATTATAATTGCACCTTTTGAAATCTTGGACTGAAATGCAGCGGTTTTGAGCGGATAAAAATCGGAATGTTATAATACTTGAAATCGGCGCTGTACGAAAATGGTTCGGTGAAGATGGTCTCTAACGAAAATGAGCTGAGTGAGAGAGAGCTTGAGATTTTACGGCTGCTCGCAACGGGGGCAAGCAATAAAGAAATTGCACAAAAGCTCTTTATCAGCACCAACACAGTAAAGGTACATCTACGGAATATCTACAGCAAAATTGGGGTGAGCACGCGCACGGAAGCTGCCATGCACGCGGTAAATATTGGCGTTGTCGAGCGATATCAACTTCAAGACAGTAATCTCGACGGGTTCTCTGGCGGGAGCAGCGGGTTGGAATCGCTTTCCCCAGCCGATGAGCCACTAAAGCCGGGACTGGCGGGATTAATTCAAAAATTCGCCTCCAGACCCTGGACGCTGATAACCCTGGCGCTAAGCCTCGCGGCGGCGGTCATTGTCCTCTTCGCGCTTATTAATGGAGGTCAAAAAAACTTACCCGAGAGCCAACCAACCGAAAGCAAAAGTATCAGCGCCAACCAGGAACTTTGGAGTGTGAAAGCCAGCCTGCTCACGCCGCGCACCCAATTTGCGGTTGTGCCTTACAAGGACAAGTTGATAACGATTGCGGGTTTGAGTAAGGCGGGCGCCAGCGGCGTCACCGAACAATATGACATCCAGACGAATCAATGGGTGGCGCTGGCTGAAAAACCGGTCAAAGTCTCCGGGGTTCAAGGAGTCGTGATCGAAGACAGGGTGTACATTCCAGGTGGAAAACTGGACGACGGCACGCTGACGGATGTCCTTGAAATCTATGACATCCTAAGCAACTCCTGGATTCAGGGCGCGCAATTGCCCCTCGCAATCAGCGATTACGGGTTGGCGGCGATAGGTGGGGAAGTGTTCCTGCTGGGCGGCTGGGATGGAAATGAAGTCGTGAAGTCGGTCTATGCCTATGACCCGGCATCAGACCGCTGGCAGCCGCGCGCACCTATGAGTGTGGCGCGCAGTCAATTCGGGGTGGTTCCGATAAATGGGAAAATCTATGTTTTTGGTGGGTATGACGGCAAAGATACGCTCGATACGACCGAGGTGTGTACCCCCGGGTTAGCCGGAAAACCGGATGCATGGAATTCGGGCGCAGCGATGCCGGAGGGCGATTTCGGGATGGGCGCAACGAGCCTGCTCGATATTGCCTATATTGTTGGGGGCGCCAATCATTCCAATAAGACATTCCCGATACTGGTTTTTTATACCAACACCGGAGAATGGCAATCGATTGAGCTGCCGCCCGATTTCGAACTGGGTGCAGGAATGGGCGTCACCAGCCAGGGTCAGTATCTGTATTTAATGGGGGGCAGTCAAGGCGACACCATCCTTCGGAACTTTTACGTTTATAAAGCGCTGATTACCACCTCCCTTCCATTGATTATTAAATAATGCACCCATACACACGCTTCCCCTGAAGAAGCGTAAAAAATACCCCAAATGGGTTATTCGAAACCCCTGGAAATGAACTACCAATGCCAACGGTAACACGATTGGGTTATTGATCTGATTCGAGTGCTGACATAAAATCACATTCAGAGGTAGTAGGTTTGAATCATTCGGATTAAACATAGCCTATCTTGATATTTTGAAAGGATGCCAAAATGAAAAAACTAGTCACAATTCTGATCGTTTTTACCATGGCTGCCGCAATCGTTGGCATTGCGCAGGCTGCCCTCCCGGGCGGGCCGTTCAGTTATGCGTTCTACTTACAGAACCTGGACACGGTGAGCACCGCTCGCTGTTCGTACCAGTTCTATAACACCGTTGGCGGACTGCAATACACCTCGCCTCAATTTGATATTCCGAAGGAAGACAATGTCGAGGTCTATGTGCCCGGGATCGGTGGGCTGACTTCTGGAACTTACTCTGTGGTCGCAAGCTGCGATAAGCAAGTTGCTGCGGTAGTCAACTTCAGCGATGCTGACAGCGGCGCCGCTCACAGGGGTATTTCGGATCCGGCGACTACCTGGTATGCCCCGGCTGTTTACGACAATTTCTATAATTTCTCCACAAACATGGTGGTTCAAAACGCCACTGCCTCGCCTATTAACATCACTGTTTACATCTATGCCCCGGGAAATGCCGTTCCTGTTAAGACACTAACCGCAAACAACGTGCCAGGTTATGCGTCGGTAGAATTTGACCAGGAAGGTCTGGCGGAGCTGCTTACGAACGTCTCCTACTCGGCGAAGATCGTGGGTACCGGAAACATTGCTCCAGTAGTCAATATTTATGGAAGACCTGCAAGCGCCGTTGCCCAGCAGCTTTACTCCTACAACCCCTTCTCTGCTGGCGCTTTGAAATTCTATGCCCCCTTGATCATGAATAATTACTGGGGCTACAACACTGCATTGACCGTTCAGAACGTGGGTTCATCCACTGCCAGAGTGCAGATGACATACTCCAATGGGACGACTGCAATCGTCAAAATTCCGACGAACTCGTCTTATGAAAGATACTCCCCGCTTGTGGTTCCTGCCGGGAATACGCTCTATTCTGTAAAGATAGAAAGCATCACAGGCGACGGCGTTACTACGGCTCAACCTGTTGTCGCATTTGTCAACCAGTCGAACCCAACCAATCGGGCATCTAGCTACACCGCTTTTGCGGCTGGATCGACCCGGGTTTATCTGCCAACCGTCTATAAACTGTTCTATCGCTACAATACCAGCGTAACCTGCCAGAACGTCGGCGCCTCATCAGCGACAATGACCATCACCTATAAGGGACCTGGCGTAGGCGCGCCGACTACTTCCCCGGCAGTTGCAGCCGGAAAGACGTGGGAATTCTACCAACTCACCGATCCATCACTTGCGTCTGTGCCATTGAACTGGAAGGGGTCGGCAGTGGTCTCCTCTGCTCAACCGATTGTCTGCGTTGTGAATGAAAATCAGAACCTGGCTCCGGAGATTAATCAGAGCAAAGACATGTTGTATACGTATGAAGGTGTCTCGCCCTAATAAGCAATATCTCCAGATGACATGATTTTTCGGGAGGTTGCTGGGGAAAGTCCAGTAACCTCCCGAATTTTGGAGAGACGAATGGTCAATAAAAATGCGTATTTGCTGCTTATTCTGATACTCTTTTTCGCGGCTTGCAGCCCATCTCCACAAACGCCGCAGATAACGAATCCTCCTGGCGCATCGCAAGAGACAGCAAATCCGATATTAAAACCGCTGGATTTTGGGGGGTATCCTTATCCGTTCACAGAAACAGAACCGCCCCTGCCCGAATATCTTCAAACACCGGTTCAGGTGCCTACGCCGAGCATGGACAAAGGGGTGGTGACCGGTTCGTTAAGAAACCTCGACGGCGGCGAGCCGCTGCAATTCCAAACTCTTTTTCTTGGGCAGAAAGTGTACTTGACGCCCGCGCCTGGCTATACCTATCACATTTTTCAAAACACATCGCCAAAGACTACCTCGGATATCAACGGCGATTTTGCCTTTGGAGATGTGCCGGAAGGCGAATACATCGTCATGGTCTGGACGCCGTTCGGGGCTTATGTCATTATGGAGAACGGAACGGAGTTAATGGTAAAGGTGAAACCCGGAAAGACGCTTGAACTGGGTGAACTGGACGCCGTTGACGTGATGAAACACACTGAAACTCCGTAGCTTAGACCGGGCAAACAGCATATCAGCCGCTATCATGCTTTGCGTTTGATTTGCGGATCATGTATGAACTGATCAAAGACCCTAAAAAACCCCAGATTGTATCCCCAAGCGCCAGAATAAGGCGCATCAAGATTGAAACCACAACCGCATTGGTTGTTGGCAAGTAGGGCTGCAACAATACCACAAGCGTGATATCTCTGATCCCCAAGCCGGCTGGCAGAAATATGATGAGGGCGCTGATGCAGCCGGCTGTCGCCCAGATCCACGTCGCTCTAAACAGATCCAGCGCATTCGGGGATTGCAAACTGGGCGACGATAATATCAGAATAATTGCGCCACCCAAAACCCAGGCTGCGCCATAAAGCAGAACCCAGGACAAACCTTCGAACAACCTTCGAAGGTTTGTTTTGGTTTTCGGCTGCCACTGGTACGCAAGATAGACTGCCAGCCCGATGATCAACCCACAAAGCAGGATCAGCACAGGTGATGGCAGGTTTTGGATACCGGCGACGATCAACGAAACGCCAACCAATAATAAAATAAACCATTCCAGGAAACTGGCGGTGATGACCGCGCCGCTCGAGAGGTCCTCCGAATCAGCGTACATGCTGGTTCTGCCGACCCATTGCCAGACCCCCCCAGGCAGCCGCCTCAGCATCAAGAAGCGGGCGTAATATTGCAGGTCATCCCAGCCCAACCGGTGCTGGTCGGCAATCAGCCGGAGCCAAACGACAAACTGGAGCGAGTGTGAGATCAAGCAGAGCAAAAGCGAAATCAGGCTTGGAAGCCAGTAATCTTGCCAGGGGACTTCTCTGGCGCGATAGCCGCTGTAGATCAGCAGAGCAATCATATACACAAACGCAGCGATGCTTAACACATAGCCGAACCATCGCCAGCGTTTTCTGATTTCTGTTATTCGATTAACCCAGGTTTGAGCGATGTTTTGAATCAATTTACCAGCTTATCTCTTGGTCAAGACGTAGACGCTGATTGGACCGCGGTGTAATGCATAGGAAATCTGCCGGTACGGGTACAAGAGCATGGAAAGAAAAGGGTCCGCCGCAAGCACGATCTTCTTCTGGCTGGGGAAGCGCTGGATCAGGCTGAGTTGAAAAGTCCCTTTTCCTCCGATAAAGGTTTTGTCTTCAATTATCTTGAAACCGGAGAGTTCACACAACTGCTGAATGTTTTCTTTATTAAAGAGAAAGAAATGCCGAGGCACATCCCAGCCGATCCAGGAGGCGGAGAAAAGATAACGGTCAAAACTCGTTAAATTTGGGATCGAAAAAACCAGTAGACCGTCTTCTTGCAGCAATTCATGGATCAATTGAAAAGCGCTGCGCGGGCTGGGCAAATGCTCCAGGACATCCCACAATGTAATCACCCGATAGCGTTCTGGATGCCCTGCGAGATTTTCAATCGATCCGGTCAGCACGTCCAGTCCATTCACCTCACGCGCAATCTGTGCGGCTCGCTCCACCAGTTCAATCCCCTTCACCTGCCAGCCGCGGTTCCGGGCGCTCACTAAAAAATCGCCCGTCCCGCAACCGATGTCTAACAGTATGCCTGGGTTTCCTGCGTATTTTTCGATAAAGTCCAACCTCATGTTCATTGCCCGGCGCTGGTGCCAGCTCTGCAAACCAGAACTAGTTTCACCAGCCCGGGTAAAACATTCGTAATCTTCAGGATAAAAAGAGGCGATTGTCTCGGGCGAGGGGCGGTTGCGCAGATAAATCAATCCGCACGCGCGGCATTGCACGAGCAAGAATTCCTGCCCCGACACCCGGTCGATTCGTCTCAGGAAAGGTGAATACTCGGATGAACCGCAGAGATCGCAATGAGTGATTTCAATCATGATTTCAGAAAGCAACGCCTTGGAAGGACAGGAAATCTACCCCAAGATTACGCCGTAAGTCAAATCTGGTCAGTGATCGTTGGAATCCCGCTCAGCGGCTTCTGCAGTCCCTCTTGCATGCCTTTGCGGAATTCGGGCCAATACTTCCAATTGCGTTTAACGACAAATTCGCGCACGATAATATAGCCAACATGGGCAAAAGACCACAACCAGCCAGACTCTTTTCCGTGTCTGCGGTAGAAACGGATGATGCTAGCGCCGTAGGTTCGCCAAAACAACGGCGATTGTGGACCCTTGGTAGTTGTGGACACTTTATGCCACATGTGTGCTGATGGAACGTATAGGATATCCAGCCCATGGGCGCGGACACGTTCTGAAAAATCCCAGTCATCAAAAAGGAAAAAATATCCAGGGTCGAAGAGACCCGCTTTTTCAAAAGCCTTTCTATGGATTAGCAGCCCACAGCTCGGAGCATATTCGATTGTCTCAATAAGATCAACCGGCGCGCGCCCTTTTCGGGTCATCAAGATGGCGGGCGGGAAACTGCGGTGAACCCCGCCGCTGGACCAAACTCGATCGTGGCTGCCATAGTAAAGCACTTTTGGCATCAAAATGCCCGCGTTCGGATGTTGTTCGCTGATCTCTAATAATTTGTCAAGAATATCGGGGGGAACGACCGTATCGTTGTTTAGCATGAGGATGAAGTCAGCCCCCGAATTTAACGCGCGTTGAAAACCGATGTTGTAGCCGGCTGGAACGCCCAGGTTCTGACCGTTTTCAATCACCTCTACACCAGGAAATTCATTTCGAACGTTATGTACAGTGTCATCGCTCGACCCATTGTCTACCAGGATCACTTTATAAGGGGAATATTGCATCTGCAGCACCGAGGCCAGGCACTCTTGAGTGACCTCGTAGTGGTTGTAGGTGAGGATGACTACATAAACAAGCGGGTTCGTAGGTTGCTGTTCGGGTAAGATTTCAGTGGGCATTGGCTCTCTGCGGCTGGCTTTTAGGATGGCGTTGGTTACTTCAATCGCTGCGGCAAAATTATCGTCAACTTCCCGATGGCGGAATTCCGCGTTCCGCCCGACCAGATATAGATTTTTATATCTTTCGACCTGATTTTGCGCATCTTTTAGCACATCATCGTATTCTTGATTGTACACCGGGTAAGCAAAGTTTTCGCGAACGACCAATGAATCTAAGATTTCATCTTTCTTCACCAGCTTGATCCGTGTGAGGTCGTCAATAACTTTTTGAGCGACATCCGGATGATACTGGGTCACCTCGGCGCAGATGACCGTGGTGTCCTCGGGAGTATCAACCGCGCTCATGTTTTTGAACTCCACCAACCGGTTTACGCTGACATCGCTGTCGGTAAAATAATGCCAATGGTTTTCGGACACCAAGGGGCGGTTTATCCAGAGGTAGACTGCGTCGACTTTTTGAAAACTCAATTCCGGCTTGTGACCCAACATTCGGCAGGTGAGGCTCAAAGGCAAGGTTGACACGACAAAATCGACCGGCTCGTGATGTTCGACGCCATCTTGGATGTATCTGATCGCAGAAATCCGATCAGCGTCAGCCTCAAGCTTGGTTACCTGCGCTTCAAGTTTCACATGCTCTTGAATGTCGCGGTGAAGTTTCTCCGAGATCGTCCCATAACCGCCGTGAACGGGGTAATAAAAATACTGAAATTTTGTTTTGGAATTTTCCTTGAAATGATCCATCGGGCTGGCTAAACGGACTTTCTGTCGCGCCCAAAGAACCGAAATTTCTTCGCCCCGTATCCCAAATAATTTTTCGGTATAGGGCTGAAAAAAGAGTCGATATAGGGATTTCCCATAGCGCCTCAAGACGAAATTTTCGAAATTGGTGTCTTTCAAATTCTTCGGGCGGGCGAGGTAATCCCAGATAATCCCAATCTTTTCACGCACCGGCAGCCTAGCGATCAGTTCTATCGTATCCAGCGGGTCACTCATCCAATTCCCATGCAAGTAGATCTGGCTGCGCCGGATGTGTCTGCCCATCGGGACCAGGCTTAACAGTTTTTGAAGCACGTTCTCGTCGGTGGTGAAGAGGCGATGCGCGGCAAAGTCGCAGTGAAAACCATGCCATTCAAAACTGCGCGCCAGACCGCCGATGTAGGGCTGTTTTTCGAGAACGAAGAAGTCCAGTTTATTCTGTTTGAGCAGCCAGCCCGAGCTCAACCCGGCGATGCCAGCGCCTAAAATTGCTACCCGTGTCAAAACGATTTTTCAACTCCGCTTATCTGAGGATTAATAACGCCAGTGATTTTACACTGTTCAATCCATTATTCCAAGCACACGCTTGTATTGAGTTTCGAGCCTGCGAACCAGGCGGTCCCAATAATAGTCTTCGACGAGCAGCGTTCCGTTGCGACTGATCGATTCGCCCAGACCTGGATCGGAAAAAATCCGCAGAATGGCTTCTGCCAGCGCAGCCGGGTCGCCCGGTTGGACTAAAAGTCCGGCAAGCGGATTCTCAAGATAGCGTCTCCGGTCTCCTACATCGGCGGTCACGAACGGCACGCCGCACGCCCAGCTCTCGAACAGCTTCATCGGCAACCTCCCAAGCGCCGCTTCGTTGTAGTAGACCGGATCGACCGTAACATGGCACAGGTGATAGTAGAGGACCAACCGGTCGGGCGGGATGCGCCCCGTAAAAGTGACGTGCTTGTTGAGAGCCAATTGTTGTACTTGGGCTTGCAGTTCGCTCAGACTATCGCCGCCACCCACGATCAGAAGATGGGCGCTGGGGGTTGTCGATTTGATTTGCGCAAAAGCATCTATCAGCAGGTTTATCGGATGGCTGGTCAGACTCAAGCTGCCAATGAACGCTACGACCTTTTTACCTTCCAAGCCAAGTTCGGTCCTCAGTGATTCAACCTCGTCCGGATCGGGCTTTGCAAACCTGAGACGGTCGATCCCGTTTGGGAGGTCGAGGATATTGGCGGAGGGCACACCCCAGGAGGTCAATTTGTTCCGCATGAATTGGGTGTTGGTCGTCACCATGCTAGCGGAAAGCGGCAGCCGCTTTTCGAAGTTTGAAACGATCAGCCTTTGCCAGGCGCTCGGGAAGCGACCCGAACCGGCTTCATAATCATCACAGTCGACAAATAATTTTCGTTCTAATAATTTTCCTGCAACCAGCCCGGCAATCCCGTTCATTGGATGTGGTTTGCCAATGTGGATGATGTCGGCGGGCGTATCCAGCGCCGAACGGGTCAGTTTTATCGTGGCATTGGCTACGATTGAAACCAGTTGAAAGGTGTTGAAATAGAATTTGTAATTCCCGCTTTTCGAGACATGCATCTGAGCGACGTAATTCACTTTTACCCCATTTTGGATGAATTGTTGCTCAGACAGGTGAGAAAAGTCGGCATGCAGCGCTGAAATTGAGACCTGATGACCAAGCTCAGCCAATGCGCGCGCCATCGGAAAATATCTGCCCAATCCGCCAGGGCTCTGCAGGTCCTGCGTGAGCAAGAATAGAATTTTCATTCTGCCAGAATATCCATCACTATTTTTGCCATCTGGTCCCAATCGCTGCCCGCCAGGCGCGGCGCAGCATGTTCCTGCGGTGACCCTGCGATCCGTGCAATCGCGGCGGCTAGGGCGTTCACATCTCCAGGCGGAACGACGATGACCAATGCCTGGTACGCTCCAGGGGGCAGACCTTTAGCGATGTGTGGGGTGACAATCAAGGGCAGCCCAAAACCGGTTGCGATGCTCACCGCCCCGCTTTGCGTCCCGCCGATGTAAGGCGCTGCCAGGCAGTCTGCGGCGGAGAAATAGAGCCCGACTTCTTCGTCTGGGATGTAGCGGTTGTCCAGCCGAACATGCGCTTGTAGACCCAGTTCGGCGATCCTGCTGCGGATGTTATCCAAATCGTCCCAAAATTCGCCGGCGATCACCAGGAAGGGGTGGGCGTCTTTTGAACCTGATATTGCCAATGCCTCCAGCAGCACCGGCAATCCTTTGTATGGTCGGACCAATCCAAAAAACAACAGAATAAATCGATCCTCAGGCAGATTCAACCGGCGGCGCGCCTCGTTCTTGATGAGCGCTTGCTGCTGAAAGAAATTGTATACCGGAAGCGGATGCACGTGAACGTTCTGTGCTCCAGTTAGTTTGCGTAGAAGCAGCTCTTCTTTTGGATTTAGCGCAATGTACCGGTCACCGCGGGACAGCGCCCGGCGGACCAGCCATACGTCCCAGGAGCGCGGCTCGTGCGGGACGACGTTGTGGATAACGAAGAGGATCGAGATATGTAATTTTCGGAACCGCCAGGCGAGGATGGCAAAAGGGATTGCCCAAAACGTGGTCCACCATTGAAATACGATCCCATCTGGATGCGTTTTCAGGATTTCCTGGCTTGTTTGCAGCCACGTCCAGGGGAGCAGCGGATCGAGCGGGTAACTTGCCGCGACCTTAATCGAAGATTGGCTCGGATCTTTATCGGTTTTACCCGGATAGAGGAAGGCTGGGTATTGGCGGCGAAATGAAATAACCTGAACTTCATTTTGGGCGCGTTGCAGCGCTTGAGTCAACAGCGAGGTGTAATGGGCAATGCCGCCGCGATATGGGTAAACCGGCCCGATCACCGTGATCTTCATCGCTTATTTCAACGACCCCCGGTTATTCGCGTCGAGGCAGCCATAAAAAAAGCTATCATCCATCGTAGAAACCTCAAGGGGAATCGATCGCAAAGATCCAAACTCGATCTTGATGGTAGACTGGCAGAAAATGCGGGTCCTGTTGAAGAGCATCAAGGTCGAAGAGCGGTCTGTTCGAATTGACGCGGCCCTGGAGTTGACCCACATAGATATGCGTGTAGCCTCTGTCGAGCAGCATCCGCCGAATGCTGGGATCTGTGGCGCCATGGTCTGCAATGGCTGCAATCAACTCGTTCGTCTCTCTATAAAAATCCAATTCGTACCCCGTTTCGCTGGCATAATTAAGCGGCGGCTGCGAGGTCAGCCGATCGGCGCTAAGCGGGAGCCACCAGCCCCCGTCTGAACCGGCGGCAACTGCCCCATTATAGGCGAAGAATGAATTGACTGCCAGCCGCGCATCCTCGGGAAGGTGAGCCGCGATCCACGCGGATGCTCGCAGGTCTGGACGGGTGAGCAGAATATGCCGTCCAACCTCCAGGTCGCCCAACCGCGCTTTTGCTCCGAGCAGGCAGATCGCCAGGAATACGCCGATTCCAACGAATTTTACATAGTAGTTCCCCAGCCAAAAGCGCAGGGGGCGGTTTTCTGCGCGGATTTTTTGCAGGAATTCAAAAAGCCACCCGGCTCCATTGCCCAGCAGCAACCCCGCAGGGATGTAAGCCGCGATGAAGATTGTGAAGTTGGTGATCAACCCCGAACCGGGCAGACCGAGCAGGTCCGGATTGGAGGCTAGAAAGATGAAAAACCACCAGAGCAGGATCACGCCAAACCGGCGGTCGCGGCGTAAGACCCCCCATAATGCGATCAACGGCAGGCTGATCCAAACCGCCGGCGACAGATAACGCGTAGTTTCGCTAAGCGTCAAACTGAGATCGGACAGCGCCCCGGGGGCGGCGCCTAACTGGGAACCCGCGATCTGCACCAGCCTGCCGGCAAACAGGTTGATTAACCAGGGCAGCGCCCAAAGGAAGGCGATTACTCCAATCCAAAAGACCTTTTTAATTTGAAGCGTGAGCCGCTGCTGACGCAGGTTTAGAAAAACCCACGCCGGAATAAACGCCAGCGCAAAGAGAACCACCCGGTAATGGGTCAAAGCCAGCCCACTTAACGCCAGCCCGGTCAACGCGATCGTGCGCTTTCTGAAGTCCGGGTCTTCGAGGCATAACCAGATCAGGCAAATGCCAGCAGGGAGGATCGCCTGCCCCGCGAGCTGGGTATAACGGCTCCAGTTGACATAAAACATCGGCAGCGAGAAGAGCAGCCCGGCTGCCGTCACACTGAACAGGGCAGCCCAGCGGTTGCGCGATAGGCGCAAACTGAGGGGATACAAAGCCAGGACCGCCAGCAGATTGACAATCTGTCCAGTGTACAGGACTGACTGGGGAACACTTAACCCGCTGATCCACTGAAACAACGCCGCGGCGCTGTGAAATCCAAAATGATAGGTGAAGGTCTTTAGCTCGGCGTAGGGCAGCCAGGAATCGAACAACCCTTGATGGTCCACAAACAGGCGGGTGATCAGGGTGTGCTGATAACCATCGCCCCACAGCGGCGCATCGAGCATGCGGATCACCCAGAAGCGGGTCGCCAGGATCAGCAAGACCACCCCGAGCAATATGCTTTCGTACAGGGGCGGTAATAGGGACTTCCATTCGAACTTCGTTTTAAGATTGCCCGGTGCGGCGAGCCGGCGCGCGTTCCAGACCAATGCGAAAACTCCAAGCAGCGCGGCTGCTCCGCCAATCAGCGGAACTGGACGGATGCCCGCCAGGCGGCTCCAAAGGATAATCACCGGATAAATGGCGAGGCTCGTTCCGCTTGCCAGCCCGACCTTTTCCCCCCATAGGAGATTCTCCCAACCCGGCAACGCAAAATGGAGGACGATCCATCCCGGAATTACAAACAAGACCAGCGCCAATACCGACCAGCAACCCCAACGCAGCATTTCTTTGAGGACCCCGCCGGCTAGCAGCCACGGATCATAAACGAGCTCGAAGCGCAGTTGAGATTCCTGCGGCGACCCATTCACGTAAAGCGCTCCGTGCAGATAACTCTCGGCGGGTCCCGTCGCCAGGCGGACGTAGCTATCCCCCGGGGTTTCGAACTCCAAAAAATAATCGGCGCCGGCTGAATCGGGAAGTGGGGTAAAACGTAAGGTGTGTTCGCCAGCCTGGCTCAGATCATCCAGGCTGATCGTTGCGGTGCGCAAATCCGCCGTTTCGGGCGGGTTGGCGCGCAGATGGAGCAGGATTGCGCCATCGCTGCTGTCAGGCGCATCGGCAAGCACGCGAAACCCCTGCAAACCGGCATAGCGGGCGGTGAAAGACTGCCCGATGGCGTGGGCGCGGCTCTGAATTACGCGGGAGCTTTGGAGCGGTTGTTCGGTCTTGACGATGTCTGCGGAGCAGCCGCACAGGCTGCCCGCGAGGAAAATAACGATCAGATATGCAGCTAGGCGGTTAATCCTCATCGACGATCTGGCTCGCCGAAGAGCGATTTGAATTTTCCATCTCAACCCCGCGCAGCCGGTAAAGCGTTTCTTCCAGGATCATGCGGTTGAACCCGATCAGATCAGCCAGCAGCCCGATCAGGAAGGTTTGAAAACCGACAATCAACATCACCGCCGCCAGGATGACGGATTGAATATGCCCTTGCCCCTGACCGACCAACACAAAATACACGTATCGCAATGCCAAAAACAGCCCGCCGATGATCAAGATCGTCGCGATCGCCGAAAACACCCGCAGTGGATAGTACATGGCGTAAGAGCGCAAGATCGTCGAACCGGAGTATGCCAGGTATTCGGGGATGTTCCGGATCAGCCGGGAAGGGCGGGTCTGCGGGTTGGTGCGCACGGGCACATAGACAACCGCCATGCGGCGGTTGCCCGCCTGGATCAGGGTCTCCAAAGTGTAGGAGTACTCGCTCAGTACAAGCGTGCGCAGCGCAGCCTCGCGGCTCAGCGCTCGAAACCCGCTGGTGGCGTCGGGAATTTTCAAGCCCGAGGCGCGGGCGACGACCCAGCTTCCCCAGCGTTGCAGCAGCCGCTTGGTTGGCGAGAACGCCTCGAGTTTGGATACGCCCCGATCGCCGACGACCATGTCTGCCTGGAGGTTAAGAATGGGGTCCACCAACCTTTGGATGTCCTCGGCGTTGTATTGATTATCGGCGTCTGTGTTGACGATAATATCTGCGCCGCGCCGGAGGCTGGCATCCAACCCGGTATTGAAAACGGCGGCTAACCCGCGGTGATTGCGCAGCCGGATGACGTGGTGAGCGCCGTGCGCCGCTGCAATCGTAGCGGTTTCGTCCTGGCTGCCGTCGTCTATGATGAGATATTCAATCTCGTCAACGCCAGCCAATTTGCGCGGCAATGCCTGCAGCGTAACGGGTAAAGTGTGGGCTTCGTTGTAACAGGGTATCTGAATGATCAGCTTCACAAACGACTGTCTCAGCGGGATTTGATGATTATGGGGAAGTATATCATTGGCAGGTGCAAATTCCACGCGCCAGTTCCAATCCAATTCCCTGCCCAATCATATACCACCGCATAAACAGCCATCCCGTTCCGAAACGGAACCACCGAGCTGTCGAGCGTGTAATTCCAGCCGTCCGCAGGATCCCAATCCTCGCCAAGATAAACCCATTCCGGGTTCAGCCAGTCGTCGGTGTGATAATAAAAGCGCACCAGGCTGACCCCGCTGTTGGTGTCGCGCGCGGCGACGCGCAGTTCGGTCTTTGGGGTTGTCAACACACCGCCGTCAACGGGATTGGTGAAACTGGCGGTTGGATCGTCGCGATCGTTGTGAAGCGATAGAGTATAGGTGTATTCTGGACCGCCGGCTTCCGGATGATCCCAGGCTTTCACTTTGATGTAGTAGGCGCCGGTTCGTTGAACCTTGTAACTGATGAAAGAATCGGAGCGTTCGTACTGGACCAGATCGTCGTTTTCGGCGATGATAGAGCTGCCGTCGCTGTCGAGCAACACCAGCGTCGTATCCAATGGCGAACCGCGGTCTTTTGCCTGGAGGCGGATGCCCACCTGATCGCCTGCGACTGCCTGGAATCGATAGAAATCCAAGTCGCCGTTCGGGCAGATTTTGCCGTGGATCACTTGACCGTACTCGATCAACGTAGCCTGGGCAGGGCTGTTATCGGCGTCGATGCAGGCTGGCGGTGGATCGTTGGTGACGCTGACGTCATCGATATACCAACCGGTAAAATGGTTGAAGGCGTTGTCCAGGGTGGAGAAAAAGAACCGCACGCGAATGATTTGTCCGGCATATTGCGCCAGAGAAATTGCCGGGCTGCGCAGCCAGTACTTTTGAGGATCATCGTTGAGCTGTAAAACGTTGGCATAGGGACCGCCGTTCGCCGATATTTGGACCCAGCGTTGATCCCAGTGTCTTTCCGCCGATTCCGTTTCAGCCTGGTAATAGAATCGCAGATAATAGTTTCCGCCCGCCGGGATGTTGATCGGGGCTGAGGTCAGGTAGCCGGAATTGGGGCTGCCGTTGTCATAGCCATTCGCACTGCCTACGTCGTATTTCCACCCTAGCGATCCGGGTTTGTCACGGTTAGCCTGGCTGGACAAGGTCCAGTTTACGGCGCTCCAATTGTTGGAGGGCGCATCCATAGAATCCGAGAATGGCGCGTTGATCGAATTGGTTGGCGGGGGCGCCGCCTGAGTGATGTTCAGCGTTCGAGAACCGCTCCAACTGCCAGCCTGACCGCTGGCGTTGCGCGCCTTGACCCGCCAGGTGTAAGCGCCGGGTGGCAGCGGGCTGAGGTGCCAGAAGTAGCGTTTTTCCCAGGGGGTGAGTAGAACTTGGGTCGAACCGAAAAGCAACTCGAGTTGGAATTCGGCGGCGCTGCCGGCGCTCTCCCACGAGAGGCTGAAAGACGCGTCGCTTGGATAACTCGCGTTATTCGCGGGCCAGACCAGCATCGGCGCGGGCGGGGTGGTCGTGCGCGCCTGGACGAGCGCTGAGGTTACCGTGTTTGCTCCGACGTGATTGTCTGCCAGGTTGACATCGTTTGCATAAAACGTCTCGCCTCTGCCCTGCAAGTTGCTGTTCGAAAACAACGTAGCCTGGACGTTCGCGCCGACCAGGATCGATTCGACATTGTCATCGCCTACCGGCGCTAATTGAGCGGAGGTATTGTAAGTACCGGCGGAGAGTTTCACGCATTTGCCCTGGAAATCGGGACCGGCGAAAAGGGTGACCTGGTTCGCGGCAGGGATGCAGGCAGATGCCGGTTCGGGGCAGCTATAATTCTTGCTGTAATGGATCAATCCCGGCAGCCCGCTGGCGAGGTTTTGGGCTTTATCGCGGATGGTCAAGGCGACGCTGATCGGACCGTCGGGGACGTTGGCGCTGCACATATCCCAATCCAGGGAAAAGTTGTTCGTGTTGAACGGGTTCCCAATATCCTGCCATTGTCCATTGAACAGCGCTTTGAATTGCGCGCTGTAGATGCCGCTGTTTTCATCTGATGCCCAACCCTGCAGAGGCAGCACACGGTTCGAAATGGTCGATCGGTGCGGCGGGTTGGAAATGCCGCCCATCGGAGGGATATGATCCGGGCTCATGAAATTCTGGGACAGGTAAGTGGTCTGGGTCGAGTTGCAGACATCTGTACGGCGGCAATACGCGAGATCCGAAGGGATGCGCGGCCGGCCCCCATTGATCGAAACATCGTTGAAAGTGATATCGATGGAAGTTCCCCAATAGGATGCGGAGGTGGTGTGCACCATAAAATGCAGGTGATTGCCGGAACTCACGCCGGTGTCGTCGGCGATGCCGATGAATTGCCCCTGGCGGACGGGAGCGCCAGCCCGGCGCAACCCCTCGGGGATGCTGTTTTGCGCCAGATGCATATAGAGTTGATAGGTTGTGGGTGTGGTGGAAGTATCTTCCAGCACGATATAGTTGGAGTTCGCCTCATTCCCGTTTGGATGGGTCCACACTGCCTGGCGCACGATGCCGCCTCTGGCGGCATGAACGTTGAACATCCCGCTCGGGTAACCCGGTTTTGCGAAATCAAATGCGAAATGGGCGCTTCCGCTGGGGGTATAGCGATCATGACCGACGCTCTGGGTCAATGACATGGTATCTCCCCCCGCATACGGGAGGTAGTAACCGCCAATGGGCGCAGTGACTGCGGCGGGTCCCAACTCCGCGATCTGGAACCACTCGCGTTTCTGCTCCTGCGGAACGAGCGTAACCGGCATCTCGCGCATCACTAAGAGCCAAAGCGGATCGGACGGCAAAAATGCCGCCCATCCCTGGTCTGTGCGCCGCGCCAGCGCCAGCCCCGGCTCCAGCGGGATGACTTCGCCCGTCTGTTGGTCCACGGGCACCATCCATGCGGTCGCCCATTGACCATCCTCCGAGATAATAATCCTTTCGATGTGCGTATCATATAGCAGCAGCGCCAGCGCGTCGGTCTTTTCGCCTTCAATTGCCTTCTCGATCGCTTTCTTTACTGCTTCGGCTTCAGGTGAGACCTGAATTTGTTCAGGCGTTGGCGTGGGAGCCGCGGTGAACGCTAGCTTGTTGACGCCCCAGGCGGCGAATAATATAGCTGCGACGAAGAACGCCAGGTAAAAAAGGATCTTTCGAGTGATCATCATTTGCCGCTTTATATCACCCTCGTTTTATCCACAACCCGCAAGAGAAAAGCCGGCTGTAACGCGCGGAGTTAAGAGATTGAGTTTGATCAAAAATTCGGGGACCATGACATAGACGATCTGATTCTGTGGGCGAGAGGCGCCTTGAACCGGTGCTGCGGAGGCGCAAATCGAGGCGCCATTTACGACCATGTCGATCGAAAATATTATATCATGCAGCGCGATTGATATAATTCCTGCTATGTCCGGCGATCCGCGCATCCCTCGACCAGCTACACCTAGATTGATTAGCATGTTCAGCGTGTTGATCTGCTTCATACTGCTGTATATGACATGCATGAACCATGCCAGCGCCAAAGGTCAGCCCGGTGACCCGCCGCCGGTGGCGCTTTTCGGGGCATCTCGAATTCAAGCCGCGCGCGGGCTGCAACAGAAAACACTCACTCTTACGCCCAGCGTAACCGCCAGCGTTACCTTGAACGGCGCTCAAACGGTCACCGCCACGCCGACTTTGACGCCTCCCGGCGAGACGCTTACGCCTGCGTTGACTGCCCAGGGCTCCAACTCGCCAACGCCGACAGAGGCTGCCACGGCGACCTCCGCCCAGGAGGCAACCTGGACGCCGGTCCCGCCGACCGCGATCCCCGTGACCCCGGAAGCGGATTTCACTGCCACATTTACCGATTTCCCGACTGCAACTTTCGAATCCGAGCAGCCCCCCGAACCGGCGCTAACCCCCTCCTCGACCGCGACCCTGATCCCGTATCCTACGCTTGGGTTTCGGCTGGCAACTTTGACCAGCACGCCGTTCTTGCAGTTCTTAGAGCATTCGCCTGGCGCTTCAGTCCTGCCCAAATTTCGCAATTCGAGTACAGCCTTTAAGGTCGGTCGAATAGGGCTGATATTTCTTATTCTGGGCATTTGGATTGCCCTGGTGATCTGGTTTGCCGCGGTACATTACCTCGACCGCCGCTGACGCCCTGATTATTACGCGGACGGGGTAGATTCGGGATTGGCTTCCCGATGGTGGTTATGCCAGAGCTTGAAATCCTGCAAATTGGAATTACCGATAAACTCTCGCAGGATAGAATTATCCGGGATCAGATCGATCTCCAGCGGAAGAAACCATTCCAACAGCGCGAGCAAGCGTTTTGCCTCGATGTATTCGCGGCTGCCAACCTGCACCTGGCGCAGCAACGGCTCGGCGAACGGCTTCAGGGCTGAGAGTTCGTAGACCAGCGCCGAATTGAACATGATATTCGAGTTTTCCTGGAACGGGAAGATATAGCGTTTCTCGCCCCGGCGCACCGATTCCCAGCGCTGAATGGTTTGTTGGGCGGAATAGCCGCGCTCGCGCGCATCGCGAATGATGCGGCGAATCAGGCGTGTGTCAGTGGTGGATACGCGGTTGTGGCGGTCCAGGTTGATTTGAGTTAAGGCGGAGGCGTAGATCCGGTAGGTTCGATTCATCGGGATCAGGCGGAAAAGCTCAGGGTTGAGACCGTGAATACCCTCCATGATGATGATCTCGTCGGGTCGAAGTTCGACAAATTCGGTTTCCTCACGGATGCCAGTGAGGAAATTGTAATGTGGCAGCCGCACGCGTTTACCCGCAATCAGCGCGGACAGGTCGGCGTTCAATCGCTCTAGATCCAACGCGCGAATAGATTCGTAGTCTGGTTCAGCCTCTTCATTCAAGGGCGTCAGTTCCCGATCGACAAAATAATCGTCCATGGCGAGCGGGAACGGCGCGATTCCATACGCCAGCAGTTGCACCGCCAGCCGTTTTGAAAAAGTGGTTTTGCCAGAAGAAGAGGGACCGGCAATCAGTACCAGGCGCGCTTCGCGGGTGCGATTCGAGATTCGCCGGGCAATTTCAGTCACATGCTGTTCGTGCAGCGCTTCAGAGACCAGGATGATTTCGTCCCCGCGTTTAGCCTTGATCGCGTCATCGAGCGCGCCGACGCTGGAAATTTCGAGGCGGTCCAGCCAATCGCCGTACAGGCGGAACGTGTTTAGCAGCTTGGGATAGTCTGGCAGCGGCAGCAGTTCGGTGGGCGCGTGCCGGCGGGGGAACCTGAGGGTGAAGCCTTCTCCGGTGCGGGTGATTGCAAACCAGCGCAGATAACCTGTGGAAGGGACCATGTACCCATGGTGGTAGTCGAGATGGTCCGCCAGTTGATAGACGGTCAGGTAGTTTTTTGTGCGGTGCTTGAGCAGGCGCACTTTATCAATTTCGCCGATTTTTCGGAAGTATTCGATCGATTCGGTCAACGGCATTTCGCGACGGGTGAACGGCAAATCCGCCGCCACCAGCCGGCGCATCTCCGCTTCCAGCAGGGAAAGTTCTTTTTCGTCCAACGACGCCCGCTCAAAGACCTGGCAGAAATATCCGCCGGATGAGACGGAATGATCCACGCGCAGTTCCGCCTCGGGATAGCACTGCTCGAACGCGGTCTCCAGAAGGAAGACCAAAGAACGGCGGTAGATCAACATTCCGTCCGCTTCGCCCATAGTCACCGGCTGGACAGTGGCATCCATCGCGATTGGATAGGTCAGCTCGCGCAGCTCCCCGTTGACAATCGCGCCGACGATCGGGGGCGTTCCATCCGCGGGGAGGATGCTCAGGAAACTGCCTACCGGCGCACGGCGCGGTCCGCTGATCACGCGCCCATCCGGCAGGTGAATCTCAACCAGCGGGCGCGCCGAGGTCAAGCGAATTTCTGGGTCTGGTTTTAAGAACATGAACAACTCACAGCCAATGTCCAATTAGTGGAAGCGTATTCTATCACTTAAGTTTAACCCCTCTTATCCCGCTGGAGCCTTACGTCTTTGCAAAATCCACAGAAAAACGCCTGGATCGGCGTTAGTTGGCTGATCCAGGCGTTTTCAAATTGGTTAGGATTCGATCAATCGCTGGGACTACCAACCCCGCAGCAGAGTACCAGTTCCTTGGCGGCTTTGACTTCATCCAGCCGACCGACTGGCGTTATGTGGGGGGCAGATTTCAAGACTTCGGGCGTTTCGTGCGCTTCCCGAGCGATTTCAAGCATGACCTCGACGAAGCGATCGAGCGTCTGCTTGCTTTCGGTCTCGGTCGGTTCGATCATCAACGCCTCGTGCACGATAAGCGGGAAATAGTTCGTCGGCGGGTGCAAATTGTAGTCCATCATGCGTTTGGAGATATCCAGCGCATGAATGTCCGGCGCGTCATCCCACTGCCCTTCTACCACAAATTCGTGCATGCAGATGCGGTCGTATGGCAGGTGATAATGACCTTTAAGCAGGTGCATGAGGTAATTGGCGTTCAGGACTGCATGCTCTGCGATCATGCGCAGACCTTCCGGACCGTGCATGCGCAGATAGGTGTAAGCCCGCACCATCATCCCAAATTGACCGTGAAACGACTTCACCCGCCCGATGGACTGCTTCGGACGCACGAGACCGAACAGAGGCGGCAGTTCTTCGTCGCCTTCTTCGATGATATCTACAACCGGGTATGGCAGGAAATCGACCAGATGCGCGGCAACCCCGACTGGTCCCGACCCCGGGCCTCCTCCGCCGTGTGGGGTTGAGAAGGTCTTGTGGAGGTTGTAATGCATCACGTCGATCCCCAGTTCGCCTGGGCGCACAACCCCCAGCAGGGCGTTCATGTTGGCGCCGTCACCGTAGATCAATCCGCCGGTTTCGTGAACCAGGCGGCACACTTCGATGACGTTTTCATCGAACAGCCCGAGCGTGTTGGGGTTCGTGAGCATCAATCCTGCCAGCGTCTCATCGCAGTGTGATTTCAGCGCTTCCAAATTCACGTTTCCGCGCTCATCGGATTTCAGCTCAACGACCTGCATGCCGCTCATCGCAGAGGTAGCCGGGTTGGTGCCGTGGGCTGAATCGGGGATCAGGATCTTGGTGCGTTTGAAATCCTGCCGCGCATCGTGATAGACGCGGATGATCAGCACGCCGGTCAGTTCTCCCTGAGCGCCGGCTGCCGGTTGCAGGGTGACGCCGGCAAAGCCGCCAATTTCCGCCAGCCATTCTTGCAGTTCATACATCAACAGCAAATTGCCTTGCACAGTTTCGATCGGTTGCAGCGGGTGGGTCAGCGCGAACCCGGGCAATCGCGCCATAGCCTCATTGATCTTAGGGTTGTATTTCATCGTGCAAGAACCCAACGGGTACATCCCCTGGTCAATGCTGTAATTCAGTTTGGAGAGGCGGGTGAAGTGGCGCACAACATCCACTTCGGAGAGTTCGGGCAGCGGCAAGTCCTCGCGCAGCAGGGAGGGCAGCTCCGCCAGGGGCACGTCCGGCTCGGGGAATCGCATAGCCACTCTGCCGGGTGCCGACAAATCGCACAACAATGGTTCAGTCATTTGAAACCTCCGCCAGGACGTCCACCAACAAATCGATATCGTCCCTAGAATTCATTTCCGTCACCGCAATCAGCATGTGATTAGCCAGCTCTGGGTAGTCGTTGCCGAGGTCATAGCCGCCCAGAATGCCCTCATCCAACAGGCGCATATTGATTTCTTCAACCGGGACGGGGCACCGCACAACAAACTCATTGAAATACGGCTGTGCAGACCAAAGCGAGAACCCGGACAACGCCCCAATGCTGCGCGCCGCATAATGGGCTTTGTGATAGCACAACTCGGAAACCTGACGCAAACCGTGCTTACCCAGCATGCTCAGGTACACCGTTGCCGCGAGAGCTATCAGCGCCTGGTTCGTGCAGATATTGGAGGTTGCTTTTTCCCTCCGGATGTGCTGCTCGCGGGCGGTCAGCGTCAGCACATAGGCTCTCTGCCCGCGATTGTCGACGGTTTCGCCCACCAATCTGCCCGCCATTTTGCGAACATACTCTAAACGGGTGGCAAAAATGCCCAGATACGGTCCGCCAAATGAAAGCGGGATTCCAAGCGGCTGACCTTCTCCAGTCACGATATCCGCTCCGAACTGTCCGGGTGGGGTAAGCAAACCAAGCGCCAGCGGATTAACGGCAACTGCCAGCAGCGCGCCGGCGGCATGCGCTTTCTCAGCCAGTTGGGTGTAATCGTAGATGCGACCGAAGAAATCCGGATATTGGACGATGACCAGGGCTGTGTTTTGATCGATCAGATCTTCCAATGCTTCCGGTCCTTGCGCGGGGTCGATTGTATCCGCATCGCCGACGATCTCGAGCTCAGAGCGGTTGAATGTACGGACGTTTTGGCGATAATGCGGATGGAGCGCTGGAGAGACGACGATACGGCTGCGTTTGCCGCGGAAATTCGCATGCGCCATGCTGACGGCTTCAGCCACAGCGGTTGAGCCGTCGTAATGGGACGCGTTCGAGACCTCCATGCCGGTCAATGTCGCGATCAGGCTTTGATAATCAAAAATCGCTTGCAGCGTGCCTTGAGAGACTTCGGGTTGATAGGGCGTGTAAGCGGTCAGAAACTCGCCCCGCTGGATGATTGCATCCACGACGCTTGGAATATAGTGGTGGTAGGCGCCCGCGCCCAGAAAACAAACCAGATCCTCCATGCTTTCGTTGGAAGCGGCGATGCTTCGCAGCTCTTGCTGCACTTCCATCTCGGTCATAGCCGGCGGTAAATTAAGATCCGGGAAGCGATAAGCCGCGGGGACGTCCTGGAACAACTGCTCCAGGCTTGAAACCCCGATCGTGCGAAGCATCGCCTCCCGATCTTTTTGAGTGTGGGGAACAAACATATTCGCTCCTATAGGTTTCGATCAGTTGCGTGCTTGATTAGGCTTTTTTCGCGAGGAATTCTTGATAGCCAGCGGCGTCGAGTAAGCCATCCAATTCGGAGGCGTCTTCGATTTCAATCTTTACCATCCAGGCTTCCCCGTATGGATCGCTGTTCACTAACTCGGGTTTGTCGGGTAAGGATTCGTTGACCGCCAAAATCTTCCCGCTTACCGGTAGATAGATATCGGCTGCCGCCTTCACCGATTCGAGCGTGGCGCAGCTTTCGCCTTTCTTGTGCGTTTCACCTTCGGCTACAATGATCTCGACAAATACGATATCGGAGAGCTGATCCTGGGCGTAGTCGCTGATGCCAACCGTGCCGGTATTTCCGTCCACTCGGATCCATTCATCATTCTCGGTATATTTCAGGTCTGCGGGGATATTCATGTTTTTCTCCTTATACTAAAAATGGTTTACTTACGATCTGTCAAAAGTAAAAGGCGCACACGATTGAGGTGTGCGCCTCTGTCTATGACCTGAGAGATTCACACTGGCAGAACCAGTGTTTGCCCCGTCGGTGCCTCCGAGTGCGCAGGAAATTCGCTCCTGCTGTACAGAAGAGGACTTTCCAGAGTGTGACAGGACCAGAGTCCTTCTACCTGAGAGTTTCACCTGACAGCGCCCAGTCAGATTTGCCCCTTCGGTGCCCGGGGAATTTTCCGGGGCTCTCCTCGGCTCCTGTTATCAATTAGCCGATCCGCCCAAAATGTTCAGGCAGGTAATTCGATTCTATGGTTTGGAGGTTGAAATGTCAAGTGAGAAACCGACTTGATATCTACAGATATCTTTGCGCAATCGATTTGGATGACATATACTGTGCAATTCTCCAAACGCTGATGATCAGAAACTCACCAAGGACGAATTAGACCCAGCCCTGACCTTTGATCAGATCTGTGACAACCGGAATATTGAACACCTCTCCCTGGTAGGCTTTATACGCCCAATAGAGCATAATAAACCATAATATAAAGCCGCAGCCAAACGTGAACGTGGCGATAATTGGCACCACGATAAACAAGACTACGCCAATAACCAAAGACTGGACCGCGTGGAACTTGATGAACGATCGGCTCTTCTTATCTTCGATCAAAAGCATAATGATCGGGATAACCGGAGAGAACACATAACTCAAAGCTGCCCAAAGTTTGTCATCGCTAGTTACATCTAACGTAGGTGCTGTTTCTACTTGATCAGACATGTTAGCCTCCTGAGGTGTGAAAAAAATCCAGTTTTCTTGAATTTCCGATCTGTGAATTGAACAAACTGGCGCCCAAAGCGGGAATAAACTTCGGGCATTATAATCTAGTTTCTTAGAAAAAACGCGGTTTCCTTGGCAATTGTTAGGGGGTTAGAGGCGCCAGGTGAAGATGAATAAGAGCGTAAACAGCGAGCTCACAATGAGTTGGCGCACGCCGATGGCAGTAGGCTTAGTGTTCAAAGCCGGACGGAGAACGCCTCTCATCGTCTCGCCCCATTGCAAAGCGTAGGGCAGAAAAAGCCAATCGGGCGTGATCGCCGCGATGCCAAGTCCGATCACCAGCAGCAGGTTAAACGTGGCATACAAGATTGACCGCCAGCCCAGGCGGAGGCGCTCGGCTCGGGACGGGATGGCTTTGAGTTGGCGCTGTTCCAGCCGGAGATACGCATAGACGATGGAGGCAGCGGATTGCAGCCAGTTCAGGGCGAACAAAACCCAACCAATAGGAGAAGGTTCATTCATGCCGACCCAGTAAGCGGCGGGCGCAGCCAGAGCCAACACCCCGCTGCCCACAATCTCAACGCCGATTTGACGCCGCTCCTCCCGCCGGCTGACTAATCTCAGATGCCAGAGGAAGACCGGAACCCCAGGTATGGCAAGATAAAGCAAATCGCCAAAACCCCGCAAGACCAATCCGAGCACCGCTAAAAAGCCAATGGCTCCGTAGACCGCGAACCAGAACCAGGCGGCGCTCAAGTCGCGCCGGTCGCGCCGGTTGCTGTAAACTTTCACGATAATCGTTATGGGCTGGCGGATCAAGAAAGCGGACAGAGCTGCGATAACTAAAATGGGGATATCGCTGGACCACCTCCCAGCCGCAAAGATGCCGATCAACAGGGGGCTGAAAAGAAAGACCCATGAGCCATGATCTTGCGGCAGAGCGATATGACGAGTTAAAAGAGGGGAGCGGCGGCGCGCTGGTTTCTTAGTTTCCATGATATTCTAATCTTACCAGCAGATTGAGGGTTTTGGCTCACCGGTTAAGCAGCGGTAGCGTTAAAAATACCTGAAGCGGCACCGGTTTGCCGCTTCAGGCTCAAGAGATCGCTCCCCTGACTATGATGAAATAATCATCCCCGCAGTTTTTGAATAGTCCCTTGCGATCGGGAGAGGATGCAGACGAATTGCCTATATTATCCATCCGAGAAGCGGGAAAATCTATACGGGAAAATACGTATTTTCTAATAGGACATTAATGGCTTCAAAGCTTTTTGCAAAGGGGAGCTAATCCGAACCCCAGGCGCTATCCAGCGGGATGACCGCGTGCTGAATTGCAAAACGGATGAGTTCGGCTTGGCTCCGCAAGCCGAGCTTGCTCATAACCTTGGCGCGGTGGACTTCCACAGTGCGCGGGCTGATGACGAGGCGCTGGGCAATCTCTGCATTGCTGCAGCCGCTTGCCGCCAGGCGCATAACTTGGCGTTCGCGATTCGTAAGCGTCTCGAGCAGATCGAGGTTCTGGTTTTTAGTTTTTTGGATGTATTCTTCGATCAGTTCCTCGGTCAATGGCGGGCTCAAAAAACGCTGTCCCCGCATTGCCAGCCGGATCGCATCGACCAGTTCCGTTGCTTCAGAGCCTTTGAGCACGTAAGCCGTCGCCCCTGCATTTAACGCCTCAACCACGTAAGCCTCTTTCGCGTGCATGGACAAAATCACAATGCGCGTCGCCGGGTTCTGAGCGCGGATCTGCCGGGCGATCTCGTTGCCGGGAATGTCTGGCAAGCCGATGTCCAGCACAATGACATCCGGTTTTAGTTGAGCTGCCTTGTTGAGCGCCTCATTACCATTCTTGGCTTCGGCGACGACCGTGAAACCCGGTTCGCTTTCGAGCACCATTCGCAAACCTTGCCGCAGAATGGCGTGATCATCCACCAACAGAATAGAAATGCTCATGAAGCGACCTCGCGATAAATATATAACGGAAATTCACCGGTGATACAAGTGCCTTCATTGGGGGTTGAGTCGATCTCTAGCAAGCCGCCGCAGGCGCTGGCGCGTTCGATCATGCCCGACAGCCCGCTGGATCTTTGCTGCTGGAGGGCTGCCGCGACATCGAACCCCACGCCCTGATCCTGGACTTGCAGGCGCAAAAAAAGTTCGTCTGCCCAGACCCGCACGGAGACTTGATCGACGTCGGCGTGTCTCGCAGCGTTGGTGAGCGCTTCCTGGATGATTCTAAACACGGTGATCTCCAAGTTAGGATCGTATCGTTGCTCTAAGCCCGAATGTTTCAACAGAATCTGGATGTTTGTCCGGCTGGTGAAGCGTTCGTTCAGCGAGGCAAGCGCCGGGATCAATCCGAGGTCATCCAGCATGGTTGGGCGGAGGTCCAGGGATATTTCCCGCACCTTGTCGAGCAGACGCACTGTCGTTTCGCTGGTTTTGGCGAGGTGCGACTGGACCTCTACACATACGTTTGGTTCGCCTGGCAAAAGGCGTGCAATAAGATCCAGGTTTAGACGCAGCAGAGTTAAGGACTGACCGATTTCATCGTGCAGCTCGATTGCCAGGTTGCGCCGCTCTTGTTCCTGGACCTCGACAAGCCTGGTAGAGAGCGCCCGCAGCCGCTCGCGGCTTTCGGATACTTGCTCAAACAGCCGGGTTTTTACAATCCCAATGGTCGCTTGGTCGGTCAGGATTTTTAACAGCTTGAGTTCGCTTGGCGAGGGGACGCGGCCACGTTCGGCTGAACCGATATTGAGCAGACCGATAAGCTCCTCGTTGTGGATCATCGGTATACTAGCCCCGCTCCAGACATTCACCATTTGCAACAGTTCGAATCCAGGAACATCACCAATCATCGTTGTATCTGAAATGATGATGGGCGTTCCAAACATGGCGATCATTTTCTCGTATGACCGTCTTGGAATCGCCGGGAACGGGTAAGGCAGTCTCACGGGCGGTGAGAGACCGGCGAGCAACAACGCATCGATATCCTCATCGTACAACAGGATGCTGCAGAAGGGATAATTCATCACGCGCTCGGTTTCGTCAATCACCGTTTGCAGAATGTCTGGCAGATCCGTTTGCAGATTGATCTTCGATGCAACGCTGGCGATGGCTTCTGCTTCAGCGGCTGCATGCTGAAGCTCGTTGAAATGTTGCTGAAGTTCGCGGTTTGCCTGGTTCAGCGCCTCGGTGCGCTGCTCGATGCCCCGTTCAAGCTCCTCCTGGATGGATTCGAGCTCGACTTGGATCGTTTTTAGTTCTGTGACGTCGTGGGCAGTTACGACTCGGTATCGGACGTCTCCGCTGGCTTCATCATAAATCAGGCTTGACTTCAGGCTGATCCAACGGCGGGTGTTTGTATTTTTAGGAATCAAGGAAAAAAGAACTTCTCTTGATTTATCCTCGCTCAGCAGTTCAGGCGCCAGTTGCGACCACTTGATCGGCTTGCCGTTTTGATCCCGCATTCTTACTAACTCAGGATTATGATGGAGTTCCGAAAACTCTTCCAAAGTGTCCAACCCGGTCAACTTGAAACAGGCTGGATTGGCATAAACGATTTTTTTGGCGTTATTGACCACGATAATTCCATCGTCTATGCTGTTCAGGACTGCTTCTCGTTCTTGATTGACGCGCCGAACCTGTCCTTTGGATTGCAGCACATCGGTGATGTCCATCCCGACCGCGACCGCCCCGAGAATAGCGCCCTCGTCATCCCTGATTGGCGTGACGCGCAATTGCATCATGGTTTGATCGGGCAAACTTACGTGTGTGGCGTAGTTTTTGCCCTCCAAAGCGCGTCGAAAGCCCTCGCCAAGAACGCTGAAAACGGGCGCGATATCAGAATATTTCTTTTCTGTCATCTGGTGGGGGTCGAGCCCGGTCAGATGGAGCGCTTTGCCCTCGGCAAATGTGATGCTTCCCTCACGATCGATTGCCGCAAATAATATGGAGGTGTTCTCCACCACTGTGCGCAGCATCAGATCGCGCTCGCGCAATTGGGTCTCCATTTCTTTTCGCTCGGCAACGTTGCGCGCCAGAATTGCAATTTGTGCCACTTCGCCTTTCTGGTCAAGGATGGGCCAGAAGATCGAGTCAAAGCTGCTAAACGAGCCTTCGTCATCTATCCGGACGATCGACTTGGTCTTTTTAACCTGTTCGATGGCATTTCTGCGGAGTTGAATAGAACCAGGGGAGGATACTTTGGCGATTTCCTGACCGATCAATTCCTCCCGCGGTCTGCCGATCACCGTGATGGCTGGATCGTTGGCTAAGATGATCCTCCCTTCTAAATCCAGCACCATCGTAGGGTCGGTTGCCGCGCCCAACAGCGCCTGAACTGCCTGGTAGACGTGGTTAATGAAGGGGGGTTCGCCATTAGCGCCGCGCCGTTCGAACCGATCACTGGCGAGAGCGGACGCATCCCCGGTTTCTGAAACGGGCTGCTGCTCTAGCGGGGTAAAGATCGGGATGCCCGAACCGGCGCAGGCTTTTATTTGTGGATAGTCCAACTCGACTGCGGACGCCGGATCGACGAAGATTATCTCAATTGAATTCTCAATCAGCGCGTTCTGGAATCCTGTGAAATCGCTGACAACCACAAGCTCCGAAGCTTGAAATCGCTTTCGCAGCGTTTGAAGCAGCGCAGACGATGCGGGATTGGAGGATAAAACCAGGATGCTCATGCTGTTTCGGGGGCGATCTGCCAATAATCAGCGTATTGCGTTGTTCGCGGGCTGGATAACATTAAAAGAATTATACTCCACCGGGTTCACTTCCGATCAATCCAGCCCGGAGAACAGATCATCCAGGCGCAGCCCGATGGGCGGCTCGGGCCAGGCAAGCGCAAAATGCTCTGTGCTCATCAGTTTTTTGACCTGCGCCTCGGGGAGGCGTCTGAAGAGGTTGCCCGGACCGAACTGCGTGCGGTGGCAGTGCAGCGCGTCCCATTTCTGCTCCACGGTGGAAGAGACGTCGATCTGAACATTGACCAGCTCATCCGCCCAACCCAGATCAGGATTGTCCAGCGGACCTTGATTTTCCTGGTCGAGGCCCGCCTCTTTTATCTTCTCCTTCATCGCCATGAAAAAAGAGCGGGGGATCGCGGTGTAAAACAGCCGCTTCGCCTGCCAGGGCGATCCGAATTCTGGCTGGTATCCCGGGTTGGCTGCGGCGTGAAATGCGGCGACGGTGTGGTGATGAATTGCGATGTGATCCGGGTGACCATAGCCGCCGTAGGGTTCGAAGGTCAGCGCAACCTCCGGTTTTATGCGCCGGAATATCGCAGCTAGTTGACTGACAACTTCGTCCGCCGGCGCATTGATAAGCGCGCGCGCGTCCTGGTTTTCAGGCGAGCCGGACATGCCCGAATCGCGGTAGTCGAGGAAAATCAGTTCCGCTACCCCGATGGTCTCGGCGGCGCAGCGCAGTTCATCCTCGCGCACCTGACCCAGCGTTTCTGGCGTAGCGATGAGCGGGTCTGAGATTTCTCCCACCTCGCCGCGCGTGGCGCAAATCAGAGCAACTTTTATACCTTGAGCGGCATATCTGGATATCGTTCCACCCGTACCAAACGCTTCATCGTCCGGATGAGCGAAAACTGCAAGAAGTGAATGTGTCATCGGGGAGCCCTTTCAGAACACAGGCGCATTAATGGATAAAGAGCGGAACCAGAAATGCTTTCTGGGGTTAAGTTTGTTGATATCAGTTGTTTTGATCAACCGGGGTCGCAGAAAAGCTGATTGCCGGTTTGGTTCATTTTACTGCATAGTTGAGAGAGAGTTGATAGATTTGTTCACCCCTAAATAGCTAGAATTAGGCAGTGGACGCTCATTGGCTCTCGCCTGGGCTCTCACTCGACCATGCGGAACAGGAGTGCACTTGGTTATGAAGCACGAAATGGCGCATTATATCAATGACCTGAGATCACGCAAGCAGATCGCCGCCGGGACAGAACAAGAGGATGAGGCGCAGCATCATAAAGGCCGGCTGACCGCCCGTGAGCGCATCGATCTGCTCTTCGACGCGGGGACTTTCGAGGAGGTTGACGCCCTGGCTTTGCCGCGCCAGGAGGTTTATCTGGGGGGTAAGCGGTCGCGTTACGGGGATGGAGTGCTGACCGGGTTCGGACGCATCAACGGTCGTCTGGCGTGCGTGGCTTCGCAGAACGCGGCAGTGATGGGCGGATCGCTGGGCGAGATGCACGCTAATAAAATTGTCAAAATTATGCAGATGGCGCTTAAATATGGCTGCCCTTTTATTGCGATTAACGATTCGGGCGGCGCGCGCATCCAGGAAGGTGTGGACAGCCTGGCAGGTTATGCGCGCATATTCGACGCTAACTGTGAAGCTTCGGGAGTGATCCCGCAGATCTCGGTGATTATGGGGGCTTGCGCCGGGGGCGCCGTCTACTCGCCGGCATTGACCGATTTTATTTTTATGACCGAGAAAAGCTATATGTTTATCACCGGTCCAGACGTGGTGAAGGCTGTGATGCAGGAAGAGGTGAGCCAGGAAGAATTGGGCGGTGGAATGGTGCACAGTGTCCGCAGCGGCGTTTGTCATTTTCTCGCTCCGGATGACGCCTCCTGTCTGGCGAGCGTGCGCGAATTGCTCAGCTATCTGCCGTCGAACAACCAGGACGACCCGCCATATGTCCGCCCGACCGATGATCCGCAGCGCCGCTGCCCGGAACTGGAGCAGATCGTACCCATCACGCCTTATAAACCCTATGACGTGCGCCAGGTCATCACCAGCCTGGCGGACGACGGGGCTTTCCTTGAGGTTCGCAGCCTTTGGGCTGAGAACCTGGTCGTGGGGTTTGCGCGCCTGGATGGCTGGGTGGTTGGGTTTGTCGCCAACCAGCCGATGGTTCTGGCGGGCTGTATCGACATCAACGCCTCGGTCAAAGCGGCTCATTTTATCCGCGTTTGCGATGCCTACAATATTCCCATTATCACGCTGCAAGATGTGCCGGGTTTTCTGCCCGGGAAGGATCAGGAATACGGCGGGATCATCCGGAACGGGGCGCGGATGATTTATGCCTACAGCGAAGCAACCGTGCCAAAGATGATGGTGATTCTGCGAAAAAGTTACGGCGGCGCGTATTGCGTCATGAGCAGCAAAGGGCTGCGCGGCGATTTGCTGTATGCCTGGCCGAATGCGGAAATCGCGGTGATGGGCGCCGAAGGGGCAGTGAACATCCTGTATCGTTCTGAGCTAAAAAATGTGGACGATCCCGAGGAGCGCCGCAACGAGCTGGTGGAAGATTACGAAACCCGCTTCAACAATCCGTATGTCGCGGCGGCGCGCGGTTTGATCGACGATGTCATCGAGCCGCGGGACACCCGCCGGGCGCTGATCCGAGGTCTGGAGCTTACATTGTCGAAGCGCGAGCGTCACCTCCCTAAAAAACATGGCATTTCACCCATGTAGGCGAATCGAGGGTTTATGTTTACTAAGATCTTAATCGCCAACCGAGGCGAGATTGCAGTTCGCATCATTCGCACCTGCCGCGAGATGGGAATCCAGACGGTGGCGCTCTATCAATCCCCGGACCGTGATTCACTCCATGTGCGCATGGCGGATGAATGCGTTTTATTGGATGCGCCAGATGGTTTTTTGGACCAGGATGCGATCCTTCAAATCGCAGTCGAGAAAAGGGTGGATGCGCTGCATCCGGGGGTGGGATTTCTAACCGAGCGGGATGATTTTATTGCGCGTTGTGAGCAAGCCGGAATTAAGTTTATTGGGCCCCCCGCCAGAATTGTCAGCCACATGCGCCACAAGCTCGAGGTAGTTGAGAGCGCCAGCCGGGCGGGCTTCCCTACCGTCCCGCGTTCCGATTGTGTGGTCAACGAGAAGGATATCGCGGCGGTTGGAAAAGAAGCTCAGCGCCTGGGCTATCCAGTCATTGTTAAATCTTGCCGGGGCGGGCGGGGTCGGGGGTCGCGACTGGTGATGACGCCCGACCGGTTGGGTTCAGCCGTTTGCCGGGCGCAGGCTGAGGCGCTAACGATTTATGGGGACCGGCAGGTCTATCTGGAAAAGGCGATTTTACCGGCGCACCAGATCGGCGTTCAGATCCTTGCGGACAATCAGGGCAAAATGATCCACCTGGGCGAACGTGAAGGTTCACTCTTGTCCGGCAATCAAAAAATCGTGGAGGAGGCGCCGTCGCCCTGTCTTTCCTCTGCGCTGCGGGAAGAGATCTGGCGGGCTGCGCTGGAGCTTGCCGCGCTTTTCGAATTCGAAAATGTGGGCACAGTCGAATTTCTACTCGATGAGCGCGGGAATTTCTTCTTCACCGAGATCAAGCCGCGCATTCAAATCGAACACTCGCTGAGCGAGATGCTGTCGCGCCTGGATATCGTGAAAGAACAAATCCGGCTGGCTGCTGGCGAACCGATCGGGATGACGCAATCCGATGTGCATTTGCTGGGATGGGCAATGCAATGCCGCATCAGCGCGGAGGATCCCCGGAAGCAATATCTGCCTAGCCCGGGTTATCTACAAAGCCTGCATTTGCCGGGCGGGTCGGATGTGCGGGTTGATACTTATCTATTTAACGGCTGTGTGGTTCCAATCGAATATGACCCTCTGATTGCCAAGCTGCTCGTTTGGGGCAAGGATCGCGAAAGCTGCCGGTTGCGGCTGAGCCGCGCCCTGGATGAAACTCGCTTTTTGGGGATATCGACCAACCTCTCGCTCGTCCGCCGGGCTGTGGAGCAGCCGCCTTTTGTAGCGGGGAATTATTCTACCGAGTCCTCGCCGGCATTGTCCGTAGAGGACACCGCTGATGAGTTATTGTTGCGGGATCTGGCAATCGCGGCCGCCATTGCATACTGGCGCCGCCGTTCCTCCTTTCAGCCGGAACTGCCGGACCGCCTCTTGAGTGGATGGCATCGTGACAGCCGCCGATTGCCCTCCTAGAAAGAGAGTGTCGAATTGAAAAAGCTGACTGTTCAGGTAGATGGCGGTTTGTTTGAAATCGGCTTGGGGATTCAGCCTGCTCATGCCGCCGATCTGGTTGTCGAGGTGGATGGTCGGAAGATTCACGTCCAGTCTCCTAACGGGAGCGCGCGGGACGCCGCTTCGGAGTGGTTTATCATCGAGGGGCGCCCAGTCGAGATTTCTATTGACGAAGGATTTGGCTGGATAGAAACGCGTTGGGGGACGTTTCCGCTTAGAATCCTGGATCAAACCAGGGCATCTGCCCCTCCACATGTCGGAGATGGCAGGGTAAAGGCGCCCATCCCTGGGCAGGTCACGCATGTGGCAGTGAGGCAGGGTGAAGATGTCCATGCCGGGCAGCCGCTGCTGGTTCTGGAAGCGATGAAAATGGAGAACGAGATTCGCGCCCCAAAACCTGGCACAGTCGCGCTGGTCAACGTCAAGCCGGGACAGCGCGTGGCGCTCAACGAGTTGCTGCTCGAAATTCAATGAAGCTGCAACTCGTGGTATAGTGAAGTTTATGAGCGACCCTCAGCTACATTTGCGCCAAATAGTGGGCGAAAAAGCCATCAGCCTGGTTCACGACGGCATGGCGCTGGGCGTCGGCACTGGACGAACAGTATCTTTCTTTATCGATTGTTTAGGCAAGAAATATCAGGCAGACGAACTTAAAGATATCCGGACGGTCCCAACATCCGAACAGAGCGCCGCAAAACTGCGCAGCTATGGCATCCCGATTGTCAGCCTGGCGGAAGTGCCCGCGCTCGATTTGGCGATCGACAGCGCCGACGAGGTGGACCCGAACCTCAATCTCATCAAGGGTTTGGGGAGAGCCTTGCTGCGCGAGAAAGTGGTCGAGATCCACGCCCAAGAGCTGGTTATCATCGTCGACGAGAGCAAATTGGTCAAGCGGCTGGGAGAAAACGGTCCTCTGCCAATCGAGATTCTCCCTTTTGAGGCGCACAGTCACGTTCGCTGGTTGAATTCTTTGGGCTGCCGGGCAGAACTGTGGTTAGAGCCGGACGGCTCGCCGGCGCTGACCGACAACGGAAATTATCTGGCGCGCGCCTGGTTCGCGGGCGGCATTCCAGACGTCTACGCGTTGAATCGCGTGCTTAACGACCGTCCGGGCATACTTGAACATGGTTTGTTTCTCGACATGGCAGCCCGCGTGATCGTCGCCGGCGAAGATGGAATTCGGACTTTGGAGCGCAGAAATGACCGTTAAGATCGCCCCGTCCATTCTTTCGGCTGATTTCTCCCGGCTGGGCGAGCAGGTGCAGGAAGCGATTGCAGCCGGCGCCGAGTACATTCATGTCGATATTATGGATGGTCATTTTGTGCCAAACCTGACCATCGGTCCGCCGATTGTGCGCGCCCTCAAGCCCCTGACCCAAGCCGCGGGCGTGCTGTTGGACACTCACTTGATGATCGAGCAGCCCGAACGGCTGATCCCCGACTTTGCCGAAGCTGGCGCAGATCAAATCACCGTCCACGTCGAGACCTGCCCGCACTTACACCGCACCATTCAGCAGATTAAGTCGCTGAGTGTGCGGGCGGGGGTGACGCTTAACCCGGCGACGCCGCTGGAAACCCTGAGTGAAATCCTGCCCTTTGTGGATCTAGTGCTGATTATGTCCGTCAACCCGGGTTTTGGCGGGCAGGCTTATATCCCAACCATGACGGACAAGATTCGGCGGCTGCGGGATTACCTGAACGAACGGCAGCTCGCTCGGGTCGAAATCGAGGTCGATGGCGGGATCGATGTCGAAAATGCCGCCGAGGTCGTCAATGCGGGAGCCACAATTCTGGTTTCTGGTTCGCATATTTTTAATAAATACCAGAGCGTCTTAGCCAATATTGTGGCTTTGCGCGCCGCCGCGTCCCGCGAGGCTTGAACCGGCTTACGTCAATTGTCGCAGTCGATGCAATATCAACGGATAACATTTGACCGAATTTCTTCGAATTGTCTCTGATCTAGTTGCGATTTACCCCTTGATCGGTATAATTGTTTTTGAGATCGCCCAAATACGCCAAAATCTAACCCATTGATGAGGATTGATGATAAAACACACCAAACCTTTGTTTGACGTGCGCTTGATAGTAGTTTCTCTTATTGTGCTCAGTATGTTAACCGCCTGTTCAGCGGGGAGCGAATCGGCAAATCAGTCTCAAAAAAATTCACAACCTGCCATGGCAGCCTCCAACAGTTTTTCCGCGCAAGTTCCCAAAGTTGGGGAACGGGCGCAAAAGGGGGCGGCGGAACCCGCCGCTCAGGCGGAACCCGCCCCAGCAAAGGTTCTCGAAAACTTGCCATTGGACCCCGAACAGCCGCTGGCGGCTGGGTTAGTCGAATCAGCGCCTGCTATCGTTAACGAACTCCAGAATGTCGTCCCTCCGACTATAGATCTGTCGCTGGCGATCGATCCTCAGGTCGGTTTCCGCGCCCCCGATTTTTCTCTGTCGGCGGTGGACGGACAGACGTATCGCCTGAGCGACCTGTTGGGCAGGAATATCATCGTCAATTATTGGGCGACCTGGTGTGTTCCCTGCAAACAGGAACTGCCCATCCTGGAAAAGCTGCACCGCGAATACGGTCAGAAAGGTGTGTTCTTCGTCTCGGTCAACGCGCTGGATCAGGACAGCCTGGATAAAGTGCAGGCTGCCATTTTGGAGTTTGGTATGACTTTCCCGGTGCTGCTGGATCAGGAGCGCGCTTTTGCCAATAATTACCGCGCGATGTTCTTCCCAACCACTTTCCTGATCGATAACAGCGGCGTGATCCGCGAAATCAGCCTGGGCGACAACACCGAAGCCGAGTTGCGCACCAGCCTGGAAAAACTTCTGGCAGGCAACTTCTAGCAAGATTGTTAAGGTTCTCAGGTTGAATTGTAGAATCTCAGATGAAGACTTACAATCGGATCGTAATCTGCGGTCGGCCGGGTCATTTTCGTGACAGCCTGGCTGCGGTGCTTAAGACGCTGCCCAGGAGCGAATTGTTCCTTGTTGACAGCCTGGACCCAGCCAGTTTGGACCAATTTTCAGGTTCTGATCTCACGCTCATCTTAGCCGATTTGTACCCGGTCAGCGCAGCCACTGGCAGCCGGCTGGACTTGGTCAAGCAAAGCTGCCCGGACATGCTAAGCATTGCGCTGGTGGATAATCCACAGCAATCTAGGGCTGCCCTGGCGATGGGTGTGGATTACACGCTGGCGCGCAGCGCGTCTGCGGGTGAGCTGCTGGCAGCCATCCAACACCTTACCCAACGAGCTGCGCCGATGACCTCGTTCCAATCGAGCAATCTGCATTTCGTCTTTAGCGGCTGAAAGGCTCCGGCTTGAAAAAGCCGCGGGCGTGGATATCAAACGCAGCAATCCACGTAACGAAAAATGCCGCGAGCAAGAACTCATGGCATTTTTTGAATCTACATAGATGTAAATCAGCGCCGGTAAGCGGGGACGTAGAACGGACGCTTGATCGTTTTGGCTTTCACCGGTTTCCCGCGGATCTCAATCTCGATCTCGACGCCGACCTTGGCAAGTTCGCTTTTCACCAGCGCCATGCCGAGATAGCGATTTGTGGTCGGGGAGAACATTCCGGAGGTTACATGACCGACCTCGACGCCCTCGTGAAGCACGCGATAATGCTCGCGCGGGACCCCCCGTTCGACCATTTCGAAACCGACCAGCAGCTGCGGCGGGCCTTCGAGCTTCTGCTTTAAGAGCGCCTCTCTTCCCGAAAATGGCTTGTCAAGGCTCAATGCAAAACCCAATCGAGCTTCGAGCGGCGTGATCGCCGCGCTGATCTCGTGACCGTAAAGCGGCATTGAGGCTTCGAAGCGCAGGCTGTCGCGCGCCGCCAGCCCGATGGGAAGCACGCCTTCTGCCTCGCCGGCTTTTAAGATCCCCTCCCATACCTGCACTGCCGATTTGGCGGGTAAGAACAGTTCGAAACCGTCTTCTCCGGTATAACCGGTGCGTCCCAACAAGACTGGCACGTCATTGAACAGTTTAGTCTGCACCGCGGTGAAACGCTGAACCGCGTTCAGATCCGCCTCTGCTAATCGATCGAGAATTTCAGTGGCTTTGGGTCCCTGGAAAGCCAGCATGTAGGTCTCATCTGAGATATCGTCCACCTGTACGTCGAACCCTCTGGCGTGCATGTTGAGCCAGGTGAAGTCCTTCTCCCGATTGGAGGCGTTGACCGCCAGGAACAATTTGAACCCGAATTCGGGATCCGGCAGCTTGTACACAAACAAATCGTCGATACAGGTGCCGTCTTGATAGCAAAGAATCGCGTAATGGGCTTCGTGCATATTTATCAATCCCACATCATAGGAGACCATTTGATTGACAAAAGCCTCAGCGTCTGAGCCGCGCACTTCGATTTGCCCCATATGGTCGATATCGAAAAGACCGGCAGCCTGGCGCGTCGCGTGATGTTCCTGGGTGGGTCCGGTTGCATATTGAACGGGCATTTCCCACCCGGCAAACGGGACGATTCTGCCTCCATGATTGAGGTGCCATTCATACAGGTGCGTCCGTTTCAGAGTTTCGGTCATTTTTATCTCCTGATCGTCTAAATATTTGGATGATAGATGGTGAAAAAGAAAGTGGCTCCCAGACCCGGTTCCGCTTCCGCCCAAATTTTTCCATTGTGCTGGGTAACAATTTTTTGAGCGATTGCCAGCCCCAATCCGGGCCCAGGGTATTCGTGCTGACCATGCAGCTTCTGGAATGGTAGAAATAGCTTGTCTTGATAGGACATCTGAAACCCTGCGCCATTGTCGCGCAGGAAATACACCCTTTCGCCTGCTTTTTCAAACTCGTTGAACTCGATGTCGGCTTCGGGTTGCAGGGAAGTAAACTTGAACGAATTGTCGATCAAGCACGTCAGCAATTGGGTCATCAAGCTGCGATCCGCCTGGGTTACGAAGCCGGGTGCAATTTTGAAATGGACGTTCCGTTCGGGGTGCTTCAGTTGAAATTCATGGGCGATTTCGGCGGCAAGCTCGCTCAGATCGATTGGCTCAATCAACAGGTCTGTTCGACCAATCCGGTAGAGCTTTAGCAGACCGTCGATCATATCCGAAAGGTTGTGCGAAGATTCGTGAATGTATTTCAGATAGGCTTTTGCCAGTGGATCTAGTTTCCCACCGTAATCGTCGATGAGAGCCTGGCTGTACCCCTCGATGCCGCGCAGCGGCGCGCGTAGGTCATGCGAGAGGAAACGCAACAACGCGTCCAACTCGCTTTGAGAAAGTGAACCGGGATTCTGATTCTCCTCAGGACCTGCAAACCCGCTCATATCTAATCGCCGTGAAGTAATTACTAAGGCTGGATAATGGATGGAATTGCACTAATCTAGTATACAGACATCTGCGACTTTTAAGCAATAGAAGAATGCATGAAAATCTATGGATAATCATCCTGTTAGCAGGATAAAAGTGCGCTGGAATCTGCACCGTTATTCTGCTTCTGTGCAAATTTCCACAGGCATGCTATAATTCGCACCCAATCGAAATGATGGGAATGGGTGAGTCTGTCGGTTAACTATCCAGTCGCCCCACGCAAGCTTGCGTCGGGCGATTTCCTTGATATCGAGGAGGAGTGTCATGTATAAAACGCATACCTGCGGAGAATTGCACCGTTCGCACGTCGGACAGCAGGTTGAACTGGCGGGGTGGGTGCATCGCCGTCGCGACCATGGCGGGATCACCTTTGTCGATCTGCGCGATCGGTTTGGGATTGTCCAGATCGTGGCTGACCCGACCGTCTCTCCACAAGCGCATCGAGAGCTGGAGGAGGTCCGCAACGAATGGGTCATCCAGGCTAAAGGGATTGTGCGCCGCCGCCCAACCGGGTCCGAGAACCCCAATCTTGCGACGGGCGAGATCGAGGTAGAAGTATCTGAAATCCGGATCTTGAACCCAGCCAAGACGCCTCCTTTTTCGATAAACAAGGACGAAGAGGTTGATGAGAACACGCGTTTGCGCTACCGGTATCTGGATTTGCGCCGCGAGCAGATGAGCCGCAACATCCTGCTGCGGCACCAGGTCGTGAAATTTATTCGCGATTTCCTGACCGAACACGGCTTCATTGAGGTTGAAACGCCTATTCTTTTCAAAACAACGCCAGAGGGCGCCCGCGATTATCTGGTGCCGTCGCGCTTACATGCGGGCGAGTTCTATGCTTTGCCGCAATCGCCTCAGCAGCTTAAACAGTTGTTGATGGTTGCCGGCGTCGAGCGCTATTACCAGATTGCACGCTGTTTCAGGGATGAGGATCAGCGTGGGGATCGCCAGCCGGAGTTCACCCAGTTGGATTTAGAGATGTCCTTTGTGGAGCGCGAAGATATTATGGCGCTCGTTGAAGAGTTATTCACTAAATTGGTGGCAGAGGTCGCCCCGAGAAAACGACTGTTTGCCAGCCCCTGGCCGCGGTTGACGTACCGCGAGGCGCTGGAACGGTTTGGCAAAGACAACCCCGACCTGCGCTATGACCTCGAATTGAAAAATGTGCGCGACCTGATTGAAGGCAGCGGTTTTAAGGTCTTCGAAGCCGCCATTGCGCAAGGCGGCGATGTGCGCGGGCTAAACGCAAAAGGCTGCGCCGACTACACGCGCAAGCAGATCGATGAACTGACGGAATATGCGAAGAATTTTGGCGCCAAGGGCTTGGCGTACATCGCCTTGCCGAAAGACCAGGAGATGCGCTCGACCTTTGCCAAATTCCTCTCGCCCGAGTTGCTGCAGGCGCTGATGGATCGAATGGGCGCGGAACCGGGCGATCTGCTGCTGTTTGTGGCGGATGCGCCGGCGGTGGTTTTCGAAACACTGGCGCGCCTGCGGGTGCTGTTAGCCGAGCGGTTGAAACTGGCAGATCCGAACCTGCTGGCGTTTTGTTGGGTGATCGACTTCCCATTCTTGAACTGGTCGGAAGAGGAGCAGCGTTGGGATCCCAGTCACCACTTGTTCACCTCGCCCATGCTGGAGGATGTTCCGCTGCTGGACAGCGACCCAGGCAAAGCGCGCGGACAACAATACGATATGGTTTTGAACGACTATGAAGTGGGCGGAGGCTCGATCCGGATCCATGACCGCCAGCTTCAGGAGAAGGTCTTTGGGTTGATCGGACTGGAGCCGGATGTGGCGCGCGAGCGATTCGGACACATGTTGGAGGCGTTCGAATATGGCACACCGCCCCATGGCGGCATCGCCCCGGGCATCGACCGCATTTGCATGATCCTGGCTGGCGAGCCCAACATTCGTGAAGTGATCGCGTTCCCGAAAAACCAAGCCGCGCGCGACGTCATGGCTGACGCCCCCTCGCCGGTCGAGCTCAAGCAGCTTGAAGACCTGCACATCCAGGTGGCGCTCCCCGCGGATTGATTTTGGATGGCTTGTATTGAGGTTTCGCCAAATCTCTAATGATAATCACCTACTCTAAAAATTCCTTTTATGGTATAAGATAGATACCCTGCCGTGCGCGTGATGCCGCACTACCGGTTCTGAGCCAACAATTTTTTCTCGGGTCTCAATCTTCAAATTGTGACGCGATAGGCTAGAGCCAAGGCGAAGCTCTTGAGGCGAGACCCAACCTGCGAAGGCAGGTTCAGAACTTGGCAGCACACGGCTCGGTGGGGTTCAGGCAATGATTTAGTCGTAATAAAGTGCAGCGCCTCTCGGTTCATCAGAGAGGCGCTGCACTTTTATTTTATACGAAGCTTATCCGACGCGTTCGACCTAGAACAAAACCGTCGCAAGTTCGGTGCGGTATTCGCGCACGACTGGATCTTCATCCCCTAAAAGCTCGAGCAAAGCGAGAAAGACCAATCTGGCTTTGCCGTCTTTGAAGCGTTTGTCCTCGCGCAGGATATCCAGCAAGCCATCCATGGCAGCCTCGTAATTGCTGCGCAAAACCAGCTTAAGCGCCCGCTGGTACGCCATCTCGAGCGGCGGGGCGTCGAGAGCGGTCTCGCCAGATTGCAGCAGATGGATTTCTTGCACTAAGGGCAGCAAGGATTGCGCGGCGCTGTATTCTTTGCTGGCTGGAATCCGCTGCAGGATTTCATCGCTCTCATCGATTTCTGCCGAAAAAATCAGGCTCTTTGCCAGTCCAAGCAGGGCTTGTGGATGATCGGGAAGCTCCTTGAGTACTTCTCGGAAGACCATCTCCGCTTGTTTGAATTGGCGCAATTGCAGCAAGCTCTGCCCTTTTTCAAGCGCCAGGTCGCTCTTGGTGGGAGCAATGGAATGCAGGAATTCACGCAGGCGCGGTTCCGGCTGCACGCCGACAAACTCGGCGACCATTTTCCCGTCTCGAAAAGCCTTGACTGCCGGGATACCGTGAACGCCATAGCGGATCGCCAGATTTTGATTTTCATCGACGTTCAATTTTGCCAGCCGGAAACTTCCCTGACCTTCTTCCGCCAGCCGCTCCAGCATGGGTCCTAGAACCTGGCATGGACCGCACCATTCCGCCCAAAAATCCACGACAACCGGTATTTGCTGCGAATAAGCCAACACTTCAATCTCAAAGTCGGATTCGGAGACGTTGACTATGTAGTTCGATGACATCATTTTTCAATCTCCAATAACAAAACCCACTGGGGGGTCGAAAACCCATTAAGCTGGTTTCCTTGCCTTGTTTGCATTTTACCAGGATTATGTAAGAATTTTATATTTTATCTATAAGCGTCACATCTACAGTTCCGTAATTTCAGCCAGCCTTTGAACAGCTATAGCGTAGCCGGTTCAGGGCATAGTTCTTGCACCGTCACAACAAAACCGCGTTGTGAGGCGCAAGTGAATCCAGCACAAGATTCGTCAGTTCGTCGTTTAGGTTTTCACTATTTTCCGGACACGCTCCACTACCAAGCCCAGGATTTGGAGAGATGGATTCCTGAGCTGTTGCGCATGGACGCCTCATGGCTGACGCTGTTTGCGCCGGCGGAGCGCGCGATCCCGGAATTCTTTATTGAGACGCTGGTAGCGAACGGGATCCAGCCAATCCTGCATTTCCAGTTGCCCATTCACCCCAGCGCTTCGCAGGACACACTCAAATTATTACTGCACCAATACGCGCGCTGGGGGGTTCACTGGGTCACCTTTTTTGACCCACCCAATTCTCGGCGGAGTTGGGGCGCCTCGGATTGGGCGCAAACCGACCTGGTCGAGCGCTTTCTCGATCTGTTCCTGCCGTTGGCTCAGACCGCAGTGGATGAAGGGTTAACGCCGGTGCTGCCTCCTTTTGAGCCTGGAGGGGACTATTGGGATCTTTCTTTCCTCCAAGACAGTCTGCGCGGCTTGGCGCGGCGCGGCCGGAACGGCGTGCTGGACAAGCTGGCATTGGGCGCGTACGCCTGGACAGGCTCCAGACCGCTTGATTGGGGGATCGGTGGACCCGAACGCTGGCCAGAATCGCGGCCCTATCGTCCTGCCGTTGGAAGCGAGGATCACCTCGGCTTCCGAATCTTCGATTGGTACTCCGCCATATCCCGTGAGGAGCTTGGCTGGGAATTGCCGCTCTTGTTACTGCGCGGCGGTTGTACGCCGATGGATAGAATTGACCCGGGCACCGGGCGTCCGGACCTGAACGCTCATGCCCAGACCAACCTTTCGATCGCGCAGTTGCTGGAAGTTGAAGCGAATAACGATCCGGGCGCCGCGCCGCAGAATGTCGTTTGCTGTTGTCTCTGGCTCTTGTGTGCAGGAGAGACCAGCTCCAATACTGAACAAGCCTGGTTTGGCAAAGGAGACGAACCGCTTCCGGCTGTCAACGCTTTTTATCGTTGGGGCGCCCGCAAGGCGCTTGTCGGTCTGGGGATCGATCCTGAGCCGCCGGTTGAGCTGCCAGCCGCACACGAACCTTTGCCTCAGCCGGTGAATTCCAACCCCGAGGAGGCGGCTGATGTAGAGAGCGAAGGTTCGCCCGCAGTCGATGAACAGCAGGATGCAGTTCAAGAAGCTGATGGAGCGCTGGCGGGGGAAGACGGTTCTGAACATCAGACCCTCCTGGGGAAATTCCTGCAGTCCAGCCAGGAGCTTGAAGATGCGCACACCATCTCCCATTATGTTCTACTGCCGCTTTATGCCTGGGGCGCCGCGGAATGGGATATTGCCTTGATCCAGCCCTTGATTGAAGATTCCCACCCGACGATTGGTTTTTCTTTAGCGGAAGCCCGTCTGGCAGCCCGCGTTACCGTCGTCGGAGGGGCGGGCGCAATTTCGGATGAGGCGCTCGCAATGCTGCGCTCCAGCGGCTGCAAAGTGGAGCGGGTTCTTGAGGATGGCACGCTAGTTGCACCATAAGGTGAAGCGGGGACCCAGATAGTGTTCGAATAGTTGGTAAATGATTTACGCATGTCTGGCGAGGTTGCGAAGCAGTAAGCAAAGAGGAGCTCAATGTTTGAAAATCCGCTAATTTCGACCACAATGACAGGTCCCGCCGATGCGAGTTATCCGCTTCCAGTGTTGAAAGTGATCGGGCTGGGTGGGGGTGGCTGCAATGCTGTTGAAAGGATGATGGAACTCAACTTGAGGGGGATTGATTTTATTGCAGCCAATACCGATTCTCAGGCATTGAAGACCAATCCAGCGCCAAAAAAGGTGTTGTTGGGACCAAACACGACGCGCGGCCTCGGGGCTGGAGGAAATCCTGAACGAGGCCAAGCCGCAGCGGAAGAGAGCCGCAAGGAACTGGCTGCGGTCATGTCCGGCGCGGATATGGTTTTTCTGACCGCGGGCATGGGCGGCGGCACCGGAACGGGTTCAATCCCCGTCGCGGCAGAAATTGCCCGCTCGCAAGGGGCGGTGACGATTGCGATTGTCACCACGCCCTTTTCCTTCGAGATGGGTCGCCGCCAAAAGAACGCGGTAGAAGGTTTGAACAGCCTACGTGAACACACACACACGCTCGTTGCGATCCCGAACGACCGGTTGTTGTACGTAGCGCCGCGCAACCTGCCAATGGAAACCGCTTTCCGGCTCGCCGACGATGTTCTGCGTCAGTCTGTGCAGGGGATCACCGAATTGGTAACGGAGCCTGGTTTGGTCAACGTAGATTTTGCGCACATCCGCCGTTTGATCCTGCTGGGCGGCGGGGCGCTCATGGCGATTGGGCATGGGCAGGGAGAACACAAAGCGGAGCAGGCTTTGGAACAAGCCCTTCATCATCCCTTGATGGATACCGTCTCATTAGCCAATGCGCGCGGCGTTATTGTGAACTTTACAGGTGGAAATGACCTGTCTTTGTTTGAGATTCAATCTGCCCTGGCGAACTTGCAAGCCCAGACCGGTCCACAGGCTGAGATCGTGTTTGGGGTGATTACCGATGAGCGAATGCGGGACCGGCTGCAGGTCATCCTGATGATTACCGGTCTTGGATCGCTCACCCTGGAAGAGACCATGGGGGTTCACCCCGCTCGGGAGAAAGCCTCGGAACGTCCTCGCGATCCGGCGCTGCCGGTGCAGGGAGGCGGTCACAGCTACCGTGAGCGTGATCTGCCGCCCTTTTTTAGAAACCGCATTCGCTAAAGACGATGAACGAGCGCATTATCGCGAGTGCTTGTAAGGAGGTCTATCGCCGCTTCCCGGAAATGCGCGGCGCCCCGCCCAAAGTCTATCCATTTGGGCCTAAAAAGAACAATGCGACCAATCCAGCTCTAAGGTATTTGTTGATCTTTCAAGGCAAAGGTGAAGCGGAATCGCGGAAACAGCTCACGTACACGGTCAGGGTAGTGGTCAATTCGCAGGGTAAAGTGTTGAAAATGAGCATGTCAAGGTAGTTATGAAAAAGCGGTTTGGCGATCTCATCAATAAGGTGGAAATTCTTTTCTGGACTGCCTCGGTGAGCGTGATGCGCAACCAGCGCATCGCCAGGCTTGCTATTATTGGCGTTTTGCTCTTGTTTTTCGGTTTGATCATGGCTCTGGTATGGCTGCGCGGCCAGAATGCGCACCCGGTAACCGCGCTTCCGGACCCCACATTTCCGGCTGCGCTGCCGCCCGTAGATGGACAGCTCGTCCAAAATCAACCGCTGGTTGGGCTCAATCAGAGCAATTTGTTGGTGATCCTGGTTGATTCATTCGATGCACCAGAACCGGAATTGATCGGTCTTTGGTTGGTTGGCCGCGCCTACGACTCTCCGCAGGTGGTTTTCTTGCCGATGGTTCCAACTAGCCGACCGGGTGAAATGGAACTCTATCAGAAAATTTTCAAGCTCGATGCTTATGGCATTCCGGCGTCTGGTTTTCTGGACTATCTCAGGACTAAGAAGGTCTGGTGGGATCATTATCTGGTAGCCGATAAAAGCTCTTTAGCCGACCTGGTGGCGTTGGTAGGCGGCTTGGATTGGGATGGACGCATCTCTACCGGCGTCGAAGTCGCAGATTCGCTCCCCGATTACTATATCGCGCCGGAGGCGATGCTGCGGGCGCAGGCTCGTATCGCCTCGGTCTTGTGTCAGAATTCACCGGTATTAATCCGCAACGCTGATCCGGAGATCATCTGGGGTCTTTTGACCCATCGGATGCGCTCTGATCTCGACCTGGAGGCGGTTCAGGATGCGCAAGCGCAGATTTCAAAACCCGGCGGCAGCCCAGTGTGTGAGTTCCCAACTCTGCGCAAGCCAGCCATAACCCAAAATGCCCAATGAGAGCCAAACCTATGGTTTACCATTTTGCGCAAATTCATTTCATGTTGATACAGGGATCACTCATTGAAGGAGGCGATACGAAACTGCGATGACCCCATTCAACCTGGTAACTTTTCTTATCGGCACGCTTTTTCTGTTCGGTATGCTCACATCTATAGCGGGGATATTAATCCTGACATTCCGGGCTTCCAGCAGTGAAGTAAAGACGATCGCCGCCCAAACCGTCCGTTTGGCGCAAAAAGGCCTGGCTGAGGATGTCGCCGGGTTGGTAGGCAATGCGACCAATCTGGTCGATGCGATAAACCAACTGGTGCGCACAAACCGAGGTGTTGGGATATTTCTTGTAGTGATTGGATTGGTAATGATGGGAATAGCCGCTTGGCTGGCGCTTCAGGTTTATCAAATTTCGCCATGAAGAAAATCAATTTCTCCCTCGAACTGAAAAATCACCTGCCTTCCACCGAATGGTCATGGGTGCTCCTGGCGCTGCGCCAGGATCCGGGGGTCTGGCGCGCCCTCGAGGAAACTGATCTGGGCGTCCGCGCGCTGGCAGCCTTACAGCCAGTTTATCGAGCCTGGTCGCCTGCCGCTCTGGTGTTGTTGGCGCTTGAGAACCCCTTTGAATTAGAACAACTGGTGCGAAGCCCGCTTCAACCCCTGGGAGAAAACCTATTTCTTCAGGCAAGCAAGGTCTATGAGGAGTGGACAAAAACCCAGCGAACGCCTCAGGATCTGATTGAAGCCGGTCTGCTGGCTCTGACATTTCGTGAACAATTCCGGCTGGATGGGTCCTGGAAAGAGAGCCTGCGACTGGGGGAGAACGATCCTGTAGGGGCGCAGACCGTTTTCGTCTGTCTGTATGGGATGGTTCCTGAGCCTTCCAGCTTGCTGCGGGCATTGGCGGGCGCGAATCGACCGGAGCTTATTCGCCTGGCGGTCCATAGTCTCCTCGCTAATCCCGAACCACCCGAGGTGCAGCTCCAGGCGTTCACCGAACTTACTTCTTCTTTGAGTCCTTCCGTTGTTCTGATTTTGTTGCAAGCGCTGGCGTCTTGCCGGCCTCATCTGGCTGCGCTGTTAGCCAGGCAGGTGGGCGATCGCCTCTCCGGACATTGGACCGCTGGCTTGCAGGCGCTCGCTGCCGGTCAAAGTGAAATCGGTCAACTTGAACAACTGATCCAGACTCTCCGCGTGGCGCAGATACATGAGATCGCGGGTCAGTCCGATCTGGCTGTGCCGATTCTGTCCGACAGTCTGCGGGCGATGCGGAAAATGCGCGCGCACATGTCTGCCCAGTTGGCGCGCTCGGTTGCAAAAACTAGAGATCAAACCACCGAAAGCTGGGGAAACACCGCTCAGGTCGCGAGTGTGGAGGCGTGGAAGCAAGCGGTTCAACTCACGCCGGACGATCCGCGCTACGCAGCCGGTTACGCCAGAGCGCTGCAACATGCGGGACGCGCCAATGAAGCAGGCGAATTCATAACCGGCTATATGCAGGGGGGTTCGAACCTGCTCAACCCGGAATTGCTTTTATATTACGCATTTGGCTTGGAAAGCTCAGGGGATGAGGCGGGCGCAGCAAAGGCGGCTGTGGACGCGCTGGAGAAATTCAAAGAGACGCAATCCCTCAGCAAAGAGGATGTGATTGCCCTATCTGGATTGCTTGAAAAGAAGCACCTCCTCTCAGAGGCGTTGGACGCCGTCCAAACCGGGCTGGTGATTTTCCCTGGCAGCCGCGAGCTGCTTGCCGCCGCCTCGAAATTGCAGTTTCTACAGGGCAAGCCCGCCGAAGCGGTGACTTGTGCATACGCAGCCAGAGCCGCGGAGCAGTACCGGGCTCAATTGGGCGGCGAGATTTCAGATGAATCGCTGGATGATGATCAAATCCCCTTTTCGGGGATTGCCTCTCCGGGTAAATCAGACGTGACGCGCCTGCTGGTGGACAGCCTTGAAGCGTTGAACGCCTGGAATGAAGCCTATGAAGAACGCTTAGCTCTAATGGAGGGGCAGGCAGACCCATCACCGGAGGAATTGTTTGCGCTTGCGAAGTGTGCAGCCGGCGCCGGCAAACATGAAACGGTGATCAAAATCTGCCAGGGACTGCTCGCGCAAGCGCCCGATCAGGTTGTCTATCATCAGCTCCTGGCAGAGTCAGCTAATGCCCTGGGAGACCACCAAACCGCGATCGGTCACTTCAGTCGGGCGGTTCACATTGAACCTGAAAACGGCGCAAGCTGGAAAGGGTTGTTCAAGGCTCAAAATGACGCCGGGCTGAAAGCTGAGGCGATCGAAACGCTGCGGGCAGCCAGCCAGGCGCTGCCAGAAGACCCCGATATTCAGCTTCAACTTGGGGAAGTTTACCTTTCGCAGGGCGCGCCGACCCTGGCGCTGCCTTGTTTGCGCCGTGCGCTGGCAGCCTCATCCACGGTGAAAGACGCCCAAAACGCCGCAATCCGGCTGGGCGAGACCTTGTTCCAGTTGGGGCGTCTCGATGAGGCGCGCCAGACCCTGGACCCGCTTTATCAAACGGTCAGCCAGGCAATGTCGGCGCCTGAAGGTGCTTCGCCCGATGGCGGTTCACTGATGATTACATCGCAGATGGCGTTCGTCTTTGCCCGCACGCTGCTGAACCTGAATGAGCCGGAAAAGGCAATCCCGATTCTTACTGGAGTGGTGAAGGATTGCCCGGCAAACCCCGAACCCTACCTGGATCTTGCTCGAGCGCTGATGATGCTTGGAGATTCGGCTGCCGGCGCCCGGAGGGCGATTCCCTTCCTGCAGAAATGTCTGGGTATCGGTCCGGATGGCAGCCCGGGCGGTTATGAGGGTCTGCTGGACGAAACTCCCAATTTGCGCGCCGAAGCGCGCATGCTCCTGGCAGAAGCCTATTCCAAAGCCGGCGAGTTGGATAAAGGGCTGGAAGCTTACCGCGTGGCGCTCGAGGAACCCGCCAACCGGACGTCCGATCGCCAGACCCGTCTCGCTTTGGGGCTGGGAATGAATGCATTGAAGCTCGAACTGCCCGAAATGGCAGTGGCTGCATTGCAGGAGGCAGCTCAGAGCGAACCCCTCAATATCCAGATTCACAAGTCGTTGAGCGAAGCCTACCTCGCGACCGGGCTCACCCAGGACGCAATTCAGGCTGCCCGAACTGTGCTGGAATTGACCCCGGACGATCTGGATGCCTTGTGCTGGTTTATTGAACAAGGTGCCCGCATCGCGGAACAACCGGGCGGTTCTAGAACCCCGCTCCAGGAGGAAATTATCCGGGCATTGCACGCTGCGCTTCAGCAAGCCCCGGACCGGGCTGACCTGCTGTTGAAACTTGGCAGCTTGCTGCTCAGTTCTGGCAAGGTGGAAGAAGCGCTCGAAGCCTTTCGCAAACTGGCTGCGCTCGATACGGTGTTGCAGAAGATAAGCTCGGCGGAGCTTTTTCAGGCAGGCGCGGCGGTGCTTGAAGCTGGAGATGCGCGCCTAGCGGTGATCCTGCTGCAAAAGTCGCTGCATCAGATAGAAGCCGCGGACGGTCAAGAGGTCGCAGCCGAATTGCGTGTAGGTTTATTCGAGACTCTGGTCAAAGCGCTTGAAACGCTGGGAGAACTGGACGAGGCCCTGAAAGCGATTGGCAAGGCTATCGCGCTCGACCCGATGAGGCTGGATTTCTATTACACACGCGCCGACCTGCTGATGAGTCTGGGGCGCTACGCGGAGGCGCGCTCTGAGCTGGATGAGGCGATCCAGCGCTGGCCCGACGACCCCGGCTTGCGCTACCGCTATGCCCGCTTGCTGCATTTGATGGGTGAACTTCCGCCGGCGCTTCAACAGGTGGAGCAGGGGATCGCCGCGCTTGACGAAACCACCGCAAGCCACATCGAAAAGGAATTGTTCACGCTGGCATCCAGGCTGGCTTTCGCAGCTTTACGCCCGCGCCGCGCATTTGCTTACTTGAACAGAGCTGTCCCCGAAACCGACCCCGATTATGACCAATACGAACAAGCAATGCTGAGAGCAGAGCTGGCGCTGGAAGCCGGTGAACAGGAAGCAGCCTTCCAGGCAGTGCAAAGCGTTCAGGCGCAGCCTCTCGAATCTGCCCGCGCGTTGGCGGTATCGGGCAGGGTGGCTTATCGGCGGGGCGATCGCGAGGCTGCCGATCGCAACTGCCGGGCAGCAGTGCGCCAATGGATGCGCCAACAGATGAGCCAACCGGGGGTGACGCCCGCAACCAGCAAAGATGAGTTTATCTCTGAATTGACGTCGATTGGGATGGCGGCGCTCGAAAATCGCCAATGGACGGAGGCGCTTTCGATCTTCCGCCAGATGGTTGAGATGTTCCCCGAAGAGCCGCTGGCGCACTTCAAGCTGGCTGAAGCCACGTTGATTTGCGCTGAAGCGCAGGCGTTTTGCCAGGATTTCGAAGTCGTGCAGCATGCGCCAGGTCCTGAAATGCTGGTTGAAGAGGCGCAGACCCAATTCAAGACGTGCTTGAAAACTGCGGCGACCAAAGCGGGCTGCATCGATATTCTGCAGCCTGACGGGGTGATGCAGGATTGGGATGTCGAAATAAAACGTTCGATCGGCTTGTGTGCGAGAAGAGGCAAGGCGCTCTTTACACCCGCAATCGAAAACGCGGCCGCGCTGGAGTTCTTGCTGCAGACGATTATGCCGGATGTTGAGGACATTGTCGCGTTGGTGACGGCTTATCGCCGTTGCGGGGCAAATGATCGGGCGCTGAAGTCGGTCGATGTTGGTTGGCACCCGGCGTTTGATGGGCGCGATTTTCGCTCGGATCCGCGGGTGATCGTTCAGCTTGCCATGTGCGAACCGGACGAACAAAAAGCGGTTACGATGCTGGATGAATTGACTAAAAACCCCGACTGGCAAGCGCAAGGCTGGCCCGAACCGGCAATGCTGAAATACCTGACGGCGCAAACTTACTATCAGCACCAGCGCTATCAGGCTGCGTTCGAGGCGATCGAAGCGGCGCTTTCAGAATGGCCGGATGAGCCGCGCTGGCAGGCTTTCGCGGCCCGTATCTTGGCTTCCCAGCCGGACTTGAACCGGGTGCAGCAGCTTGCCGCCGCAATTGGATATTATGAAAAAGCCGCCGCCCTGGAGCCGGACCACAGCAATCACCGCCTGGAGCTCGGACGGATCTATCTCGAAAGCGGTCTGGTGCGCCAGGCGGTGCAGTCGCTCGACCAAGTTACCCGCCAGGACCCTAAAAATCCGCTCGGCTGGCTGACCCTGGCGAAAGCCCGGTTCCAGGCTGGGGAAATGGATCAGGCAGCCCTGAGCGCCGAGAAAGCGATTGAGCAAGCCGAAGAACCAGTCGAAGCGCTGCTTTTACGGTCTGAGATCGCGCTGCAAACTCGCAATTATCGCGGCGCGTTGAGCCGGGTTCAGACCATCTTGCGCTCAGACCCCAGCCACCCTCAGGCGCTCTATGTATTGGCGCAAGCAATGGATGGGTTGAACCGCCCGGCAGAAGCCCTGGAAGCCATCGAGCGCGCTCTGCCGGCTTTCGAAAATCCGATCCCGATGCAAATTGAGCGCTTGAAATTGATCAAACGCTCCAAAGGGCTTGAAGGGGGTTTGAAGGCATTGCAGGAACTGGTCGCTCAAAACCCCCGCCAGGCGGCTTTCCTGGCGCTGCTGGCAGACTGGCTGAAAGAGACGGGAAAGCAAGACGCCGCGGTGCAGGCGGCTCGTCTGGCGCTGCAAGAAGAGTTGGAAGGTTTGACCCTTAAGCAACGCGCCGACCTGCATACCATGATCGGTCTGCACATGCGGCAGTCTGGTCAGTTGGATCAGGCGATCCATCATCTGAGTGAAGCAATTGCCCTGTCTTCGGATCACCTGGACGCTTATCTGGAACTTGGGAAAGTCTACCAGGACCGGCGGGAATATCAGCAAGCGCTCAAAATATATCAAAAAGCGATCAACGTCGCCGGCGATGATTATCGACCGTATTATCAGGCTGGCTTGGTGCTGAAAGATAATAAAGACTACATGGCGGCTGAAGCGATGCTGCGCCGGGCGGCTCAAATTGCGCCGAACGAAGTTTCAGTTCACCGTTTATTGGGCGCGGTCGTGGCTCTCAACCTGGTGCACAGCCGGCGATTAGTGCCCGGCGAACCCAGATGAGCTGACCTGTTTGGATGGGACGAACCATGACACTCGCCAGCCCACAATTACTGCAAAGACCTCTCGATAGATCAGATTATCATCGGATCGTTCAAAATGCGCTTGCCAGCCGCGAATTTGGGTTTGCCCGGCAAGCCATTCTGGGTTGGCTGGCAGCCTATCCGGGCGATCTGCAGGCGGGTTTATATTTTGCTCATGCTCTCGTTGGGGAAAACCGGGCTTCCCAGGCGCTGCGGGTGCTGCGCGGGCTTTGTTCCGCCGACCCGGAATATCTGGAAGCGGTGCAGACTTTATTAGAGGTCATTGAAACAATCCAAAAAGGTTCAGAACTTGGGCGGGGCGCGTCGGGCGCCGGGACAGGTGGGTCGGCTCAATTTGAAGCCATGGAAAGCGAAGCTCAGGCGCATTGGTTTGCCCTCACGGGCCGCAATCGGGAGGGGTGGCTGCCCGCCTCCTGGGGCGGTCCGCTCTGGTTTGCAAGACTGGCGTTGGAACAGGGCGATTTATGCCTGGCAGAGAATCTGATCCAGGAAGCCTGGGAGAATGGGCCGGCCCATCCACTCTTGGGAATTACCCACCTGCAGTACCTGGCGCTAGAACCAGGGACTTCATTAGAAGCCCGCTGTGATCTGGCGCGCAGTTATCACGACCGCTGGCAGGATACGATCGCCTTTATGCTGCGCCTGGCGGATTGGTCGCTTGAAGGCGGACAATCGGGACCGGCTGTGGCGCTGCTGCACCAGGCGGCTGCGCGCGATGTTGGCGGACAAATTGCTGTGCGCCTGTGGAGCCGAGAACACCCGTACCGCTCTCTCTGGCCCGCCTCGATGAAGCTGAACCTGAATTTAATGGTTCCGGCAGTGGTGGCTGCCCGGCTTGGCTGGAATCGCCTGACGGAGGGCGTGGACGATCCCGCTGCAAGCGAAACGGCGGCAGAGGATGCCACCGCGGCGGCGGATGAATTGCCTGCCAGCCCTGAAGCCGCGGCTCCACCGCCGCTGGAAGATGACGCGGTTGAGCCAGTCTCTCAACAACCGATTGAAGAAGCCCCATTATCCGCGCCGGCAACTGGTCTGGAGCCGCATGCGGCAGACCCCGAGCGCAAGCCAGCGCGAGCCGCCTCCGCCCGGCGCAAAGCGCGGCCGCTCGACCAGGAATTGCGCGCGGTCGAGCAAGAATTCGAGCGGTTGGCGCACCGCTTCAAGCTGCCCGGGATCGAATCTCGCGACGGGCGCTTCCCAATTTATGTAATTTTGACCTTTCGAAAGCGCCTGGTAGAAGTATATGGAGCGGCGGTGACGGGATTGCTCGAGAGTGAAATGGCTCAACTGGGAGACGCCATCCGCAGCCGCCCGGGTTGGGGGGCATGGGCGGTATTTGCAGACGATCTGGCTTGCACTCAGGCTTTCGGTTCTCAACCTGTCAAGCCGGGTGATCCGTGGAGCTTGAAGTTGATGTTGGCAGATCTGGATGATGCGCTGGCAAATCAGGGCGCTCGGATCGGGGCTTTACTCATCCTGGGGGGACCTGAGATCGTTCCATTCCACCATCTGCCCAATCCAACGAACGATCCCGACGTGGACGTGCCTTCGGACAACCCGTACGCGACGCGCGACGAGAATTATTTTGTCCCTGAATGGCCGGTCGGCCGCCTGCCTGGCGGGGCAGGCAGCGACGCCAGGATGCTGCTAGAAGCCTTGAGGCGCTACCAGATCGAGCATCGCCGGACCAAACGTAAGGTTTCGTGGAAGGAACGTTTGATAGGTTGGGTAACTGGATTATTCGATTTTGTAAACCCGCAAAACAGGCGTAACTTCGGTTACACCGCTGAAGTCTGGCGCAAGGCAGCCGCCGCGGTGTTCGGACCAATCGGGAAACCCGGCTGGCTGCACGTATCGCCGCCATCGGGCTTGCCCCCCGCGGATCAAGCCGTTGAGGGAAATGACAACCAGGACTTGCACGGGGTGCCCGAGTTGTCCGGCAGGCTGGGGTACTTCAACTTGCACGGCTTTATTCATGCGACCGAATGGTTCGGTCATCGCGATTTTCTGCGCGCATCGAACCAACCGGACTTCCCGGTGGCGCTGCGACCCAAAGACATCCAGCCGGGTAAACGGTCGTCGCAATTCCCGCGCCTGGTATTTAGCGAGGCGTGCCACGGAATGTTCATCCATGGCCGTTCGCGCGACGAGGTCATTGCATTGAAATTCCTCTCTGCCGGAAGCCTGGCAGTCGTGGGGTCGACCAGCATGGCTTATGGCTCGATCTCTGCCAGACCTATGGTCGCGGCAGACCTGCTGGGTCACACATTTTGGCGGTTTCTGAAGGACGGAATGCCCGCCGGCGAGGCGCTGCGCCAGGCAAAAATCTATCTCGTCCGGGAAATGGATCGCCGGCAAGGCTACCTGGATGGGGAAGACCAAAAGACGCTGATTTCGTTTGTCCTGTATGGCGACCCACTGGCAGAGCCGCTCCAAAAAGAGCGGGATCCGAAAACATTGCGCTATCGGACAAACCCCCTGGCGGAAATCTTTACGATCAGCGATGCCGCTGAGCCATGCGAGGCCACCGGTCCGGTCCCGCTGGAGGTGTTGGACGGCGTGCGCCGGGCTGTGGCAAAATATTTACCGGGTATGTCGGATGCCCGGCTGGCTTATACTTGCGAGCCGGATCCGGAAGAATGGGAACCGGTTGCGGGCTCTGCTTCGCCGCAAACTGCAAATGGAAATTTACAGCCTGGGGGAGAGAGACCTGGTAGAAAAGGCCCGCATGTGGACCGCATGGTGCGCAACCTGGTCACATTGAGCAAGCAGATTAATGCCTCGGGGGAGATACACCCTCAGATTGCCCGTCTGCGCCTGGATGAACAGGGCAAGCTGGTCAAGCTGGTCGTCTCGCGCTGAGCGGATCATCGGACGGATGAGAATTCGCTAATCCCCTTCCCTGAAAGCCCAATTTAATCTTGTGGTATGATAGCTGGCGCATGGAGCAAAAGTGAGAACGCGCGGCGCTTTTTCGGCATTGCGGTTTATTTCATTGGGGTTGCTGCTGGCTTCAATCATATTGGCCGCGCTGCAATTGGTGCGCTTCAGCCGGGTGCGCTCATACCTGCCTGCCGGACTCACCGTTGCCAGCGTTCCGGTTGGGGGGTTAGACCGTCAGCAAGCTGCCGAGCGGCTGATCGAGATATATTCCGCGCCCGTGCTGATCCACTACAACAAATCCTCAATCTTGCTTCAGCCATCCGCGGTTAGTTTCAATCTGGATATCGAGAATATGCTGGCGCTGGCGAATCTGGAGCGTACTCAGAAGCAGTTCTGGGAGGATTTTTGGGATTATCTATGGGGGCACACGGAATTTCCTACGCAGATTCCCCTGAGGGCGACCTTCTCGGAAGACCAGTTGTGGGCTTTTTTAGTGGACATCGCGGCGCGCTATGACCAGCCCTCCGAACCGGCTATGCCGATCCCGGGCTCAGCCGGTTTCGATCCGGGCCAGCCCGGGGAGGCGCTGGATATTAATGCTGCCGTGCCGCTGATTGAGGCTGCCTTGTACTCACTGGATAATAACGAGGTCGAGCTGCCGATTGTCCGCGTTGGTCCGGAGCGCCCTTCTTTTGAGAACCTTGAACTGCTGCTAAAACAGACGCTTCAAGTAGATGAATTTGATGGTTTGGCAGGGGTCTATTTGCTGGATTTGAACACCCGCAAGGAGATCCACTTCGCCTATCAAAACGGGGAAGACCTCTCAGTTGAACCGGACATTGCCTTTACCGCCTCGAGCATCATCAAGGTTCCGATTATGGTGTCCGTGTTTCGCCGCTTGAATGACCAGAATGACCCGGAGACAACCAAGCTGCTCGAAGATATGATTACCCTTTCCGGCAACGAAGCCGCCGATTGGCTCATGGAGCGGGTGATCGATCCGGTGCGCGCCCCGTTGGAAGTCACCGAAGACATGCAGGCGCTGGGGCTTAATAACACTTTCCTGGCGGGCTACTTCACGTTTGGCTCGCCGCTGCTGGCTTTGATCAACACCCCCGCCAATTCGCGCACCGATGTTTTCACCGATCCGGACCCATACAGCCAGACCACCCCTTCGGATATTGGGATGTTATTAGATGACATCTATGAATGCGCCAAGACCGGCGGCGGCACTTTGCCGGCGGTCTTTCCGGGCGAGATCACCCAAGCCGAATGTCAGGCGATGAACGCCTATCTCATTCAAAACCGCCTGCCGGTGCTGCTTACTGCGGGCTTGCCGGAAGGAACCCCGATCGCCCATAAGCACGGCTGGGTGACGGTCAACGGAGTCATTAATGCGATCGGCGACGCGGGGATCATTTATTCGCCCGGCGGAGATTACATCCTGGTGGTTTTCCTCCACCACCCAAACCAGTTAATCTGGGAATCGGCTTCCGCCCTGATCGCTCAACTTTCACAGGCGGTTTATAATTTCTACAACATCCCCCAGAGCTGAACCGGCTCGAAATTCAACTTAAGGTATAATTTTCTCACCGCCCCAGTAGCTCAATGGACAGAGCGCCTGACTTCGGATCAGACGGTTCCGGGTTCGAATCCTGGCTGGGGCGCTAAGAAGAATCGAACTGCTTGACCTACCGGTCGAGCAGTTCTTTGCGTTAATTCACTTTGAGAATCGTGATAGATTGAACGCTTGTATTAATTTCACGCGGGGGACACAGGAATTGTGATATCCTCACAACCGATGAGACGAAAGCAACCCAAAATGCGGATAGAAGTCACTTGACTACTCACTCCCCCCCGTTATACGGTAAATTCAACCGAATAGCATATTGCTGTGGAGGGGAAAAATGAGGAAAGTCCGTGACTTGTTGCGACAACTTATCGGAGTATTCATTTTTCTTGTTCTTGCAGTTGCTTTAGTTTATATTCTCAAATGGGGTAGAGGTTTTTCAACTGCTGATAGTTTTGCCGGATCAGGGACCAGTGCTTACCCTCCGCCTGTTACTCAAGAGCCGGCGAGTAGTCCCTCAACGCCCTATCCAGGCCCACTTGAGACACAAGGTACCCAAATCGTTCAAAGCAGTCCAACAACACGGGCAACGTTGGTTCCCGTACCTCCTCCCGGATGGCCGACCAATGAACCTTGGCCGCCCGATGCTTCAAGAAGTACGCCTTATCCTACCGATAATTATCCCTTATTTCCGACGCCTGACCAGTCCTCGTCACAATATTTTGACCAGCTGCCAGGCGCAATAACTTTATGGTTTCCATATTTTGAAAAAGCAGATACGGCTCCTACATTCAAAGAAGCCAAGATAGACGTAGCAAATAAAGCTGTTGAATTGACACCATTCAGTGTTGAATTAAAAATACCCACCCCCTTAATCGGACCCGATCCAGGCCCGGTTTTGGTGGATTTACATCTATCATCAGATTCTCGCTGGTTGGTTGCGGATTTCGCTTACAGCAGTTCCCAATTAATTGATCTTTCCACTGGAAAATCCAGGGAATTGGCTTTTAATCTTTCGTCTCCGTATTGGAAATTTGTGTCCTGGGTTTCAAACAATCCAGTTAAGCTGCTTGCATTTGGTTCAGAAGTCCCCATAAAAAACGGACAATTGATAAACGTGGATAAAGCAGAAGTTGAACAGGCAACTTTACTTGAAAAAGATGCAATTGAAGATGGCGATTTGGCAGGAATTGCCTATTCGCCTGATGGAGCAAATCGAGCCATTACTGTAGTGAAACCGCCTACGGCTGGGGTTCGTAAAAATTGGATAACCGAAGTTTGCCTCCAGGATTGTAAAACTCGGAAGATAGCAGAAATTGAAGGGGGAGCATCCTTTGTAGATGGGAGTTTACAATGGTCTCCAAATAGTAGAAATCTTATTTGGACTGTAGTGGTGATGGGCGATGGGGGCAAATTAGAAGCTCAATCGTGGATTTATAACATGGATACTGATACGGCTAAATTATTAGATGTTCTCGGGTCATCGGTAAAATATATCTATCCGCCTACCTGGTCGCCGGATGGATCAACAATTGCTGTATTAAAGACCGTTCAAAATAGTGATGGAAGTAAAGAGATACAGAACGTATTCCTTATCGATGTAATAAAAGGCGAGGAGAGACAATTAACGAATTTCACAAATTATCAACTTTCTCACTTACAGTGGTTACCCGATGGTAATTGGTTGGCCTTTACAGTTAATAAAGGGGATTATGGGGAAATATGGATAACAAACCTTGACGGTAAAATTCTCCCATTCGCAGGCCCAACACTCCCAAATGCTCCTTATATCTTGAAATAATAGGAGAACAATATGGACCACCTCCAAATAAACTCATCAAGATTAGCGATTGTCATCGTACTGTTATTTGGAGATTTGTTTATCGGCGTGGGGCATGTTATGGCGAGTGGGATTTCCCTTCGACCGCCTTACGACGGTCAGTATCCGTTAACAAGTTTTTTCGACCACTACTATCCAAATTACTCGAGTACGGATGGCGTCGTTATCTACGATGGTGAAAATGTAAATAGCTGTTCGCCTCACTGTTATCAAGGGCACTCCGGATACGATTGGAGTATGACTGAAGGGACACCTATCTATGCAACATCGAGTGGAACCGTAGAAATAACCAGGTTCAATCTAACAGAAGGATATGGTAATTATATTGTTATAAATCATTCGGGTGATTTTCGGACACTTTATGCGCATTTAAGAGCAAATACTCCGTTTAATGTTTCCGTCGGGGAAGAAGTAAACCAGGGAGAGTTGATCGGTTGGAGTGGAAACACAGGCAATTCGAGTGGGGCACATCTACATTTTGGTGTCTATCGGGGAACGTTTTCGAGTAATGAGGTTAATACAACAGACCCGTTTGGCTGGCGAGGTAATTATCCTGACCCTTTATTGGGATTTGGGAGCGGTCACACTGCCTCCTGTTTGTGGCGAAGCAATGATTCCGATCCGGTCTCCTGTGCAGATACGATAATCGAGGATGCAGCTGCATTTGGTTTCAAAATATCAGGAACTTGGAGCACCAGTCAAATTGGAAATGGTTTTCACATGTTTTTTAGGTCTACGACGACGGGTAATAACCACGCCGAATGGTGTTTCCCGACCTATTACTATGGTAGTTATAAATTCTATGCTTGGATACCTTGGGAAAATGCGACTTCTCAAAGCGCCGATTATGGTATTTGGACGTCATCTGGCTGGCGGACAGTCACGGTAAATCAACAGATATACTCTAATAAGTGGGTCTACCTCGGGACTTTTGATCTTAATCCCAGTTTTAATCCCTCCTACAATTGTGTTATTTTAAATGCAAACACTGGTGAACCGTCGGGATCAAGGTGGGTAGGAGTAGATGCAATAAAAATAAGAAATTATCCGGTTTTCTTGCCGTTGATGTTGATAGTGAGATAGGTTGCTGCTTTCAGAATTGGAGTCACACAGTTCGAGTCAGATCCGCTTAGGGGCGCTTTGGATAGACCGCGATTTGACCGCTACTTCCTCACATTTTAGGACTGAGTCGGCTTTTCGAGTACGCTTTCGTTGATAAGGGCTGCTTCCCCAACCCTCGACGAGGCGATCTTATTGTATTGACGTACATCAAGATTAATATTATTATGTATCGACCGCTTTTATAAAACAGTCCCAGAACAGTCCTAGGAGAAAAGAAATGCATAATGGATCCATGTTCCCATTAGCCGGGCATCGCAACACGTTAAGTGAGGAGCGGCTAGAAGAAATCCATCAGGCTGCTCTCCACCTGGCTGAAGATACCGGTTTGAACGTTCCTCACGCGGGACTGCTCGGACGATTGGCTGGTCGAAATGGCATCCGCATCACCGGGCAGCGAGTTCACTTTGACGCCGAGATCATCGAGCAAGCGTTGACCGCCATGCGCTTTCCAACGATTCCCAAGCCGGATAGCTACAATATCATCGCCGGCGCTTGTGTTGTTTATACTCAGGATCTTGATACCGGTCAGGTTCGTGATGCTACTCTGCAAGACCTGGTTAACTTGACCATTTTGGGCGAGCAGCTTGGGGTGAGCGGATCGCCAGTGTTGCGCCCGTTAGACCTGCCGCAGCCTCTCCAAGAGATCGCGATGTATAAGGCAACCTGGGAGTACAGCAGTGTGCGACCAGAGCAGTTGTACGATAATACGCTGTTATCGGATGTTGCTACGGCTGAAACAGTGTACGAGATGGCGCAGACGATTGGCAAGCCGTTTTCAGTGGGTATGTACCTGATCAGCCCGTTCTCCTGCCCTCACGAACGGCTGGAGGTGATCGCGGCTTTCCTCGACCGCGGTGTACCGATGTGGGTCGGGTCGATGCCGGTGGTGGGTCTGACTGCGCCAATTTTTTTATTGGCTGCGTATGTCCAGGCGCTGGCAGAACTGATGGCGGGGGCGGCATTGCTTTATACATTGACGGAGAATAAGGTGCCGTTCTACTGGATACCGATCGATAGTGTACGCGCCCATCCCTTCGATATGCGCCGCGCCCATTTTGTATATGGCTCTCCAGAGGATATTGTCGGTACGATCCTTCAGGTGCAGCTCAACCGGCGCTACCGCTGCCCGCTGGTTGCCAAATCACTGCTCACCACGGCGCGCGAGCCCGATGAACAGGCTGCCGCCGAGAAAGCCGCGCACACCCTTCTGGCTGCGCTGGCTGGTTTCCGAACTTTCACGAATGGGGGATTACTGGCAAATGATGAGTATGTAAGCCCTGTGCAGCTCCTAATCGACCGGGAGATCGTCGATTATGTCAGCAAGGTGATAGAAGGCGTGGCGGACGATGACCGCGCGCTGGGGCTGGACGTGATCCGCGAGGTTGTAATGCAAGGCGGGGGGTTTATCGAGCACGAATCCACTCTCCGGCACTTCCGTGAGACCGCCTGGGATCCCCCGTTGTTTTCGCATATTGCGCTGAAGGCAGCCTCCGAGGAGAGTCGTGTGCCACCCCTCGCCACGCGCGCTCTCGAAAAGGCGAAGAAGCACATCGCTGCCGGGGATTATGTACTGCCGGAGTCGGACCGGCGCGCCCTGGAAGCCATCTACCGGCGTACATCCCATAAGCTGGAATCAGGTCACTGAGTTTGTCGGTTGGTAAAACCTCGTTTTTTCCTAAGTTCGGGGCTAGAATATTTATTAGCTTTGATGAGAGGAACATTGTTTATGATCGAAGAAACGACTGTACGATTGGAAAATCTACATAAAAAATTTGGAGAGGTGTTAGCGGTCGATCACATCAACCTGGACATCAAGGCTGGAGAGTTCGTTACCCTGTTGGGACCCAGTGGCTGTGGTAAGACCACGACCATGCGCATGATCGCGGGGCTTGAAACGCCAACCTCTGGGACGATTTACTTAGAGGGGCAGGATTACACCAATACGCCGCCAGAGAAGCGACCGGTAAATATGGTATTTCAGGCTTATGCCTTATTTCCACACCTGACCATCGCCGAAAATATTGCCTTTGGGCCGCGAATCAAAAAGATTCCTTCCGACAAAATCCAATCGGATGTAGAAGAAATGCTGCGGTTAGTCCAGCTTGAAGGCTATGGTCCGCGCCGACCCGACCAGCTTAGCGGCGGGCAAGCCCAGCGCGTGGCGTTGGCGCGCGCTCTGATCAACCATCCCAAGGTGCTGCTGCTCGACGAACCTCTTGGAGCGCTTGACCTGAAACTGCGTAAAGCCATGCAGCTTGAGTTGCGTAGCATCCAACAACGATTGGGAATGACCTTCGTTTATGTGACCCACGATCAGGAAGAGGCGATGGTGATGTCCGACCGGATTGTGCTTATGGACAAGGGCAAAATTATGCAGGACGGGACGCCAAGCGAGATCTATAACCACCCGGCGAATGAGTTTGTATCGCGCTTTATCGGCGAGGCAAACTTGCTGAAAGGGACCATAAAAAGCCTGGCTGGCGGGAACTTTCTGATCGAGGTGGCTGAACAATTAGCGGTTACAGCGCCTGCCAAAGCTGGGATGGCTCTGGGCGATGCTTCGATTACATCCATTCGACCGGAGAAAATTACCGTATATTCTCGTACAGAAGGCGCGCCGCAAGACTGGCCTAATGTGTTTAACGGAACAGTCAAGAATGCGATCTTTTTGGGTCCCTTTGTACGCTATCATGTTTTACTGGCAAACGATCAAATTGTTGTGGCAGATAAGACGGAGGCGAGTGCTTCGAGCGAGTTCAAGATCGATGAACCTGTGTTGGTAGGCTGGGAAACAGAAAACAGCGTCGTCCTTCCAGCCTGAGCCAGTCCATTTTTTTGTAAGCGTTTTACCCGTAAGCGACCGAGTTGCTACAAACTAGACCGAGCTTTATCGAGAATATGACCAGCCTCACCGCACACGTGAATTTCGATCAAATTGAGATTGCCAAGCAGCGCCTGCGCTGCGTATGGGCTTATCAGCCGGTGGATCATATTCCAGTGTTTGTGCGCATCTCTGGACGGCTAGGGCGCACCCGCCGTGCGATCATCGAGAGTGATGAGTTGCAATACCGCATGAATTACCACAACCTGGAACGCAGCCTGCGCACCCTGCCCGACGACTACATCCCTTATGCGCGGGTGTGGTTTGGTTATATGACCATCGCCACGATGTTCGGGCTGCCCGTCCATTGGAGCGCTGACGCGGACCAGTCGCCGGGCGTGGCGCAACCTCTGATAACCGATCTGGAGGTTGTTTACCAACTGAAGATGCCCGACGCCTATAAAGATGGCTTAATGCAAGATAATTTGCGCGTGCAGCGTCAGTTTGCCGAGCGTTTCCCAAAGTGGGTGCATTTGACCGGGTTCGATCTGGGGGGACCGCTCAATTCTTGCCGAGACCTGGTCGAAGGGAGCGCGCTGTATATCGGTATGATCGAACAGCCGGAAGCGCTGCATTACCTGCTCGACATACTCACTGACCTGCAGATCGCCTGTTACGAGGCGGGGATTGAGGCGGGTGGCGGGTTGGAGCGCATGACGCACGTGGATATGGGGCAGATCTGGGCGCCGGAAGATCACAAGGGATTTGTCAGCGATGATGTGTGCGCCACTATCAGCCCGGCAATGTTCGATACATTCAGCAAACCATACAACAACCGCATATTCGCTCACTGGCAAGGAGGGCTGCTGCACAATTGCGGACCGCATCCGGTAGCGGATTGCTACCTGAACCACATACCGCCAATCAACGGCATCAATTGCTCGTACCACCACACGCTGACCTCGTTGCCGGCGCTGCGCAAGGCATTCGCTGGGCGCGGGCTCGTTCAGGCGATGTTCGACAATGGCGAAAGCGCGGAAGAGATGATCGCCGGGTTCCGTCACTTGATGGAGGAGCTTGCGCCGGAGGTGGTCGCCCTGCCGATGGCGCAGGTCGACGATTCTTGGAGCGACGCCGAAATCACCGATCTATATTATGCCATGCGGGAGGTTGCGGTTGAATACGCAGCCAATATGCGCTGGCGAGACCAGGGTGTGATGACATGAGCGTTCTAGCGCGTGATCGCAATTATGGCTGCCGGATCAATGACGATTACACCTACCGGGGGATGCGGGTGATGGTCATGGAAAATGATCTGCTGCGCATCAGCTTGTTGCTTGACAAGGGAACCACGATCTATGAATACTTGTACAAGCCATTGGATATTGATTTTATGTTCCTGAACAACCAGGGCGTGCGCAACCCCGACCGGTTACCGACCAACGTTCACTCCCTGGGTTTTCTGACCGATGTCTACGACGGCGGTTGGCATGAGCAACTTCCCAATTCTGGCAATCCATCGAACTATGGCGGCGCCGAACAGGGTTTACACGGCGAGGTCTGCTTGCTGCCGTGGCGCTGGTCGGTGCTGGAAGATACACCCGACCGGATCTGTGCGCGTTTCTGGGTTCGCACTTACCGCACGCCCTTCCTGCTGGAAAAAACCATGACGCTCGAGCGCGGCAAGGCGGTGTTAAGCATCGATGAACGCGTGACCAACGAGAGCAGTGCGCCGCAGCATTTCATGTGGGGGCATCATCCTACGCTGGGCGAAGCTTTTCTAGACGAAAGCTGTGTGATCGATATCCCAGCGCGCAAGGGCTATACTTTGCCGCGCTGGTCTGCAGACAACCATTTGGCAGGAGGCGCCGATTTTACCTGGCCTCATGCGCCGGCTGAGAGCGGCGGCGTTCTCGACCTGAGCCGCGTCAGGTCGAGGGAGGTCTGTCAGGAAGACGCGGCTTATCTCTCCGAGTTGTCGGAGGGCTGGTACGCGGTTACCAACGTGCGGCGAAAGGTGGGGTTTGGTCAGGTATGGTCGGTCGCGGTTTTTCCGTATGTGATCTTGTGGCTGGTGTATGGCGGGACGCCCGGCTACCCGTGGTACCGGCAGAACTACAACCTGGCTCTGGAGCCTCAAAGCAGCATTCCGGAGGGATTGAGCGATGCTGTGCAGGCTGGGACAGCGCTGAGACTGGACGGCGGCGCCTCTCTGGAATTGAGCTTCAAGACAGTGGTCTATAGCGGGATTGCCGGCGTGGCGCACATCTCACCCGCTGGCGAGGTTGTACCACGATAGGCGAAAGAAAAAACGATTATGGTTGCGAAGCTTGAAATCGATCACAAGGAAGTGGAGCGGCAGAAGCAATTCCGGCGCGATTTGTGGGATTACAAACCGGTAGATCACATCCCGGTGTTCATTTGGCCGACGTGGACCTACGGTCACACGCTGCGCGAGCAGCTCGAAGATGGCGAGGTGCAGTTCGAAGACAACTTGCGCACGGTCGAGAAGTGTCTCAAGCTGCTGCCAGATGATTACATTCCCTGGGTGCGGGTCACGCCGGGCTATATGAATATCGCTACCATGTTTGGCATGCAAGTATATTGGAGCGATGACCCTTCTCAGCCGCCTGGCATCGAGGGGCACATCATCCACGACTTGAAGCAGGTTTACGATTTGAAGCGTCCCTCTTTGCGCGATGGCGTGCTGCCAGATGCGCTGCAGCGGCTCCGCCGCCATGCTGCCGAGTTGCCTCAGGATGTATATATAACTGGGATCGACAGCGGCGGACCATTGAACTCAATCCAAGACCTGGTGGACTCGAGTTTACTTTACACGGGTTTCTATGACGATCCTGAGGCTGTTCATCACCTGCTTGATATGGTAACGGAGGTGCAGCTTGAGGTGTATTACGCATTGGTCGAGGCGGTAGGGGGTATCGAACGCATGACGGGAATCGACTTCGACCCGGCGTGGGCGCCAGAGAAGTATAAGGGCTTTGTCAGCGACGACGTCTGCGCTATGATCGGTCTCAAGCAGTTCCGCGAGTTCAGCATTCCCTATAATAACCGGCTGTACGCGCCGTGGGGCAGCGGCTTGATGCACAATTGCGGTCCCAACCCGTGTATGCACAGCTACCTTGAACACACACCCAAATTAAAGGGGCTGAATTTATCATACCTGTACAGTCATAATGATTTCAAGGAGTTGGGCGAGATTTTTGCTGGTTGGGGGATGTTCAATATTCTGTTAGACAACGAGTTTGAACCACAGCAAATGATCGAGGCTTTTACCTACATGATGGAAACTCTAGCCCCGAATGTCGTGGGCGTGCCAATGTGTTTCGTCGATGATAGTTGGGCTGATTCAGACGTCACGGCATTGTACTGGGAGATGCGTAAAATCGCTGATGAATATGCAGCCAACATGAAATGGGTTGGCGCAAACTCTTGACCTTACTGGCTGGAAACTGGCAAGATAAAAATTCGAGATCTCGAAAGGATATTCACATGACAACACTATCATCACGCGAACGGATGCTGCGAGCGCTCAATCATGAGGATGTGGATCATATTCCATGCGCCTTCATGAGTTTTACTGCTCTACGAGAGCGCCTAAGTGAAGACATGTTCAAGCTATCCGAGGCTGAACTGGAGATGGGGCTGGACTCCATGCTTTTCATCCCATCTGCAGGGCGGCCTCTGCGCCCCGATCATCCTGACCTGCGCGGGCTGCCCGTGCGTTTCAGCCCAGAGGTGACTGTCCGGGAATGGAAAGAAGAGACACCGGGGGATTACCCGGTCTTACACAAAGAATATGTTACACCAGCCGGAAAGCTCACGACGGCAGTGCGAACCTCCGATGATTGGGAACACGGCGATCACATCCCCTTCATCGACGATTATCAGATCCCACGCGCCCTCAAACCGCTGGTGACCGAGCCTAGTGAGCTGGAAGCGTTACAGTACTTGTTGACGCCGCCATCCGAGGCTGATATCCAGGCATTTCGCCAGGAAGTCACGCGGGCGCGCGCCTTTGCCGACCAACATGGAGTTTTGCTGGTTGGCGGGTGGGGTGTGGGGATGGACATGGTGAACTGGTTGGTGGGGATGCAGCGGTTGATGTTTCTCGGTTTAGACAATCCGCAATTTGTGACCGACCTGTTAGAGCTAATCCATCAGTGGAATAAAAAGCGCATGGAAGTGGTGCTTTCCGCGCCGGTCGATCTATATGTCCGGCGGGCGTGGTACGAGGGCTGTGATTTCGTGTTGCCAACCTATTACCGGAGCGCGGTCATGCCCCGGCTCCAGGTTGAAGTTGACCTGGCGCACGAGAGGGGGGCGAAATTCGGTTATATCTGCTCCAGCGGGACGAAGCCCGTGTTGGATGCATACCGCGAGATCGGTTTTGACGTGCTGATCGGGGTAGACCCAATCCAGGGCACCCACACCGATATGGGGCTGATGAAACAAAAACTGGGGGGGCAGATCACATTGTGGGGAGGTGTGAGCGGTGCCGTGACTGTGGAGCGCGGGACGGAGGACGAAATCCGGTCGGCTGTACAGTTAGCAATCAATACGCTTGGTCCTACTGGTTTCATTCTATCCCCGGTGGATAATATTACGGTGGATGAGCCGCTGACCTGGCAGAACGTTGATATTTTCATCGACGAATGGCAAAAGCGCCGGTAATTGACTGGAGCGTTGGGTGGCGTCAAAGCTGATCGGCATCGATGTGGGCACTTCCCGCGCCAAGACCGTGCTGATCGACGGCAGCGGCGATGTCATCAGCACCGCCACCTGTTCTCATCCCACCTATATGCCCGATTCGTTTCGCCGCGAGCAGAACGCCGAAGATTGGTGGCACGGGACAGTTGCCAATATCCGGCAGATGCTGTCAGAAAGCAGCGTTCCGCCGGGGGAAGTAGCCGGGATCAGCCTCAGCGGGCAGGGTTGCGCCTGCCAACCGGTATCTCGTGATGGAGAGCCGCTGGGCAAAGCAATCATCTGGACCGATGAGCGGGCTCACGCAGAGCAGAGGCGCGTGCGCGAGATCTTCGGCGGTGATCTTGGCGGCGTTACCGGCAACGATATTTACGACCAGCCAGAACCGCGCATGATGTGGCTGCGCGAGCATGAACCTGCGCGCTATAGCGATACGGATTGTTTTATGACGACCGTCAGCTATCTAATCCTGAAGCTGACCGGGAAAAGAGCTGCAAACCATTCTGATTGGGGGTTTCACCTGTCTTTTGACCGCAAGAGGCTGGATTGGAATGAGGAATTTGTAGGGGCAGTTGGGCTAAGTACAGATAAATTCCCGCCACTGGCGGCGCCGACCACTATTATTGGAGGGGTGAGCGAGTGGGCGGCGGCGCAGACCGGCTTGAAGGCTGGCACGCCGGTTGTTGCAGGCGGACAAGACTCAACCGTCTCTGCGCTGGCAGTGGGAGCTCTCTTTCCGGGACAGTCTGTGTATATGCGCGGAACGACTGATTTGATCTCGATTTGCACCGACCGAGCGGACTACGCGCCGGGGTTGTACACAACCTGTGCGGTGCTGCCAGGATTATTCATGAATTATGACATGAGTGAGGTGATTGCCGCGGGAGGCAGCATCACCTGGCTTGCGCAGCGGCTATACCACCGCACAGGGACGGAAGTCTATAAAGAAATAGACCGGCTATCAGAAGGCACACCCCCTGGCGCCAGCGGTGTAATATTTCTGCCCTACCTGCTGATATCGACAAACCCTGATCCGGCGATGCAGCGCAAGGGAGGCTTGTACGGGCTGTCGATCTCCAGCGCAGACGGCGACCTGTGTCGAGCGGTCATGGAAGGTTCGGCGTTTGCTCTGAGGGAAGCCATCGAGCGGATGGCGAGTGCGGGGATTAACCCCACTGAGCTGCGAGCTACCGGCGGACCGACGCAGAGCGACATATGGAACCGGATCACCGTGGATGTGACCGGGCTGCCGATGATCCTGCCTGTGGCGCGAGCGGGTGCAGCTTACGGGGCGGCATTGTTGGCTGGGCTAGGGGTGGGTATCTATCCGCTGGATGATAATTACGCAACTCTGAAACGAGTGATCAAACTGAGCGGAAGCGTCGAGCCAGACATGCAGCGCCATGCCGCCTACGAGGCGGTTTACGCTGCCTTTTGCAGGTTGGCACACGCCACCCGCGGCTTACAATCACCGGGCTAATTGCAGCGGACTTTTAGAAAACCAGTTGCTGACTCAAGCAAGCCTTCAAGGCGTGGGCTATACACAGCCCATCAGACAGATATCGGATAGCGCCCCGAGGATAGACCCTCTTCGAGCAGGGCGCGGTAATTGTCGAGGTCTACATAGTTCGGCACTGTATTCCCCGAACCCAGACAGTATCCCCCGCCGGGCGCAACATCACGCAACAAATTGCGCACCTGCTGGCGGACGATGTCTGGCGTGCTGCGCGATAAGATATCCACATCTACATTGCCGATCAAGCAGAAATGATCGCCATAACGGCGCTTCACTTCGCGAATATCCATCGCGTTTGGCTCGATGGGCTGCAGGGCGTTAAACCCGCAATCGATGATGTCGTCTATCACTTTCCAGAGCACGCCGTCGGAATGAAAGATAAACGGGCGTCCTGCCCGTTGGCAAAGATTCCCGATCTGTTTTAACCAGGGGAATAAATGCTGGCGGTAGATTACCGGCGAGACCAGGAGCCCGCTCCCGTACGCCAAGTCATCACTGTACCATATGGCTTTGACGACATCATACGATAGGAGAGCCTCACAGATTTGCACTGCCAGGCGCCCAAGTTGCTGGAATAGGTGGGCGACAAAATCTGGTTGGCTTGACAAGCTGATAGCAAACTGCTCAAAGCCCATGGCTTCCCACGTATATGTGAAGATGTCGCCCCAGGCGCCAATGAGGCCCATGCCTGAAGGTAAATAACGCCCTGCCTTTTCGAAATATGAGAAGTCCAATTGATCCAGCGTGGGAAGGGGTTTTTTTTCGAGGTCTTCCCAGTTCTGGATCAAACCCTTTCCCTCGGAAGCCCAACGCCGTGTACCGTCCGCGGTATAACTATCTTCTATGACCGTGTCATTGCGGGAGGAGTTATAAAACCAGATTGTTGGCGAATCTGGATAGACTGTAATACAGTCGTAACCGGCGCGATACCAAAATTCAATATCGTCCGCCGGGCTTGAGATGGGGCGACCCAGGTAGGCTGCCTTAATTTCCGGATCGACGATTAATTCCAGCAGGGGGACGCGGTCGGGCTGCCCACGGCGGAGCGCGGTTAACACACGTGTATAGTCAGGTGCGATGTCCATGGTTCAACTCCTGTAAATGCGACTTTTACCCAGCTTGTATGGGGATGGGATATTGACCGAATTCAATAGCTGCAATGAAGAATGAAAGGATATTCTCAGGGGGCACCTCGGGCGCGATGTTGTGGATCGATGCAAAGATGTAACCACCACCGGGCGCAAGACAGGAGATCTGCTTTTGGACGTCGGCGCGAATTTGTTCGCTTGATCCAAAGCTCAACACCTCGTTGTCGATTCCGCCGCCAAAAAAACCTAGAGCGTCGCCATACAGCTTTTTAAGCGCGTGAGCTTGCATACCTTCGGCGCTGTATTGCACGGGGTTCAAACCGTCTATTCCGATTTCAATAAAATCCGGGATCAAGGGGGCGACCGCTCCGTCGGAATGCAGGTAAATCTTAGCGCTTGTTAGACTCCGGATGTGTGCGACCAGTTTTGCGAGCAGCGGTTTGTATATGCTGCGAAAGATGTCAGGAGAGAAAAGCAATTTTTTTTGACCGCCATAGTCGTCGCTGATGACGACCATTTGCAGCAAACTGCCGATATTTTGCAGAAGCAGGGTGTAATAAGGCTGAATATACTCCTCGTACACGCGTTCAGCAAGCTTGATTACATAAGCGGGTTGGGTTGCCATATCCAGGAACAGGTTTTGCATTCCTCGCAGGCTGCTGGATATTTCGTAAATTCCCCAAGCGCCGTCACCCGTGAGGCCATAACCTGCGCGGTTCAGCTCGCGGGCTTTGTCGATCAACCCTGACATGCGATCGTGTTTTGACAGGTCAGGGAAACGATAACTTGCCAACTCTTTCTCTGTGCCCTCTTTTAAGGGATGGTCAATCTGGTTGTAGAAACCGCCGCCGGCTTTGAACGTGCGTCCAAACTCATCGACATATGCTGCACGGTCAGTGCCCCAGTCTACCGGCGCTTCGCGTGGGATGATCCAACGCACGTCCACATCGAAGAGATCATATAGACGCTCATCGGGTTCTACCAACTGGAGGATGTTATCGATAATTATTGGTTCGTCTGATGATTGGTAGCCCAAGTATTCCAGGAGCTTGTGATGCGCTGAGATATTTATCGAGCATTCTGGACCGCCAAATGCGATCGGGACCTGGTCTGGTTCCTGGTGGTTGAGAGCCAGTTCGAACCGCTGGCGATGGCTCAAGGATGTTCCCTGCATGATTTACAGCTCGATCTTGACCTTGAATACGCGCAAGGCGAGGACCAATAACACAAATGAAAGCAGCAATAAGATGGTTGAGAGCGCATTTAGCGTGGGACTGACCCCTCGCTTTAGCATGCTCCAAATAATCATTGGCAGCGTGCTCTGGTTGCCGATCACAAAAAAGGTTACGACAAACTCATCAAAGGAGGTGGCAAAGACCAGCATCATCGCCCCCATAATGGACGGACGAATCAAGGGGAAGAGCACAAGACGGATCCGCTGCCACGTGTTAGCTCCTAAATCGCGGGCAGCATCTTCAATTGCCCAATCGAAATTGTGAAAGCGCGCGTTCAGGATTAAGATCACATAGGGTGTTGTAAAGACGATATGAGCCAGGATGACCGTTACCAGAGAGCGATTGATTCCTAAAAAGTAGAAGTAGGAGAGCATCGAAATGCCCAGCACGAGCCCGGGGATGAGGATTGGGACGGTGAGGAACCCCAGGATCAGACCGCTGAAACGGGTTTTGTAGCGATTGAGACCATACGCAGCCAGGGTTCCCAGGATGCCAGCGCCAATCGAGGAGACGACTGCTACGATCGCGCTGTAACGAAACCCCATCAAGTAGATCGGGCGCGAGAACGCTTCTTGATACCAGCGTAAACTGAATCCGACAAAGGGGAAAGTCCCCAGCATGTTGTCGTTGAACGAGAAAATGATAATCAAGATGAGCGGCACGAATAGAAGAAAGAGGATAAGATAGACATACAACTTAAGCCACGGGATGCGCATAAACCTACCCTCTCAGACCCATCTTCTTAAATAAAACCCCACCCAGAACAAATAAGAGGACCAACGTCGCTACTACAAAGAAGGTTATAGCTGAACCCAGGGGCCAATTCGATGCTACGCCGAACTGGCTAGCGATTGCATTTCCAATCATCATCCCATTACTGCCGCCCAGCAAAGCCGGGGTTACATAATCGCCGGCAGTCAGCACAAAAGTGAAGATGAAACCAGCGATCACCCCGTGCATGCTCAATGGAAGCGTGACCTTTCTAAACGTCTGAGCAGGTCCGGCGCCCAGATCGCGCGAGGCCTCGATCAAGGAGTAACTAATATTCATTAGCGAGGAATAAAGCGGGAGCACGGTTATTGGCAGGAAAACGCTGGCTAGAGTAATGATGACCGCTAATTTCGAATACATCAGCCAGCTAACAGGCTCCTGCACCAACCTGAGTGTCATCAAAATATGGTTGATGACCCCATTGTTTCCCAGAATGGTCTTCCAGGCATAAACGCGTACCAGATAGCTGCTGAACAGGGAGAGGATCATCAGCAGTAAAATCATTTCACGCTCTGCCTTCATACGGAAGACCATAGCATAAGCGACGGGATAGCCCAACAGGACTGTCACGATGCCGGTGATCATTCCAATGCCGATCGATCTCACAATAAGCTGGACGTAGACTTTATTCTCGATCACATGGACATAATTTTCGAGCGTCCATTCGCGGATTATCTCAAATCCTTCAAGCCTCCAAAAACTGTATATAAAGAAGACGAAGATCGGCGCCAAAAACAGGAACACCATATAGATTATTGGTATGCCAATGCTTGTTGCCGGTCCTGTGCGGGAGGATAAGCGAAGTTTGACCATTCCAGATTCTTTTTGTTTGTTGTTCTGCGGCTATTCCAGTGGTGTGTGCGGCGTTACCACCGCACACACCTGGTGTAATGTAATTATTCGATCTGCCTCCGTGCTTGCATTATGAAACCTTGATCTTTTCCCACGTAGCGACGTAATCCTGATAGGTGGCGATATTGGGATCGTCGCTGCTCTGGGGTGGGGAGGGCGGGAAGGGTGTCTTAGCCAGCATGGCGTCCATATCTTTATAGTCAGCCTGCATTTCCGGGGGCAGTAATGGAATGACTTTTTTATTGGTCATCCACTGGTTCAAGTAAATGGCGAGTTCTTTCTGCCCTTCGGGAGAGGTCATCTGGTTGATAAATGCATAAGCGGCGTCTAAATTAGCGCCGACTGGGATCACATAGTTGTCACACCAGCCGTACGTGCCCTCGCTCGGGACCTTCCACTCCAGAACTGTGCCCTTCTCCTTTGCCCAGCCGATTATGGCGACCCATGTACCCGAAGAGAGCCAGGCTTCCTCACGCGCCATGACATCAGCCATCTCGCCATAGCTCGGTACGAGGGCGCGAGCATTGGCTTTGAGCGGCAGATACCATTCCATGGCTTTGTTCAACTCATCCTTGGTAACCAGCCGGCTGACATCTGTGCCGCTGGCGATGAGCGCAATATCAAGCTCCTGTAATGCCTCATCGAGGATGACAATCTTATCTTTGAACTCGGGCTTTTTCAGGTCATTCCAGGATTCAATCCCATTTGGGACGAATTTAGGATTGTAGGCATTGGGGGTATTGCCATGCGTGAACGGGACGTTATAGCGCTTTCCCCCGGATGTTCCCCAGGGCTGGTTCTTGAAGGCATCCATGATGTCGCCCCAATTTGTCAGGCGATCCGTGTCAACAGGTTGGATTAAATTGTTCTCTATCATTGAGTCAACCGTGCCATGATAGATACTGACAACATCATATTGCCCCGAACCGCCAGCTTTCAATTTGCTAAATATCTCGTCGTTGCTGCCTCCATAGGTCGAACTGACAACGATTTTATTGGGTTCGGTCAAGGGAACCAGCGCCTTCTCGTAATCATATCCCTCCCAGCCGAGGTAGTTGATGGTAATGCCTTTGATGTTACCGCCCGTGCTTTTGGGAGATATTCCACATGCAGTGGCAGCCACACCTATGCCAGCCAATGTCGTCATCTTTAAGAAGTCACGGCGAGTAATCTGAGATGAACCTTGCCTGTCCATAGCTTTTCCTCCACATTTCAACTAATGATTTCCTGATTGGATCAAACAGCGCTTTACACCCATCATCAGAAGCGGTTATTGTAATTGTTTTATATTTCTGGTTTTTCTCCTTTCTTCGTTCCGGTAAATGATCTCTTCTTCTCATAAGCCGTTGTGACAAGTAAACAACCACGATCCATTTATCCGGATAAATCCAGCAGATAATAAAAGTTCAGATCGCTCCATCTAAGGCGTCTTGCTCTCGACGCAGCTTCACGAGCGTTGATTCTTCATCCAGGATGACATCCTCCCAGGTTACAATTTGCCCGGCGGCTACCGGGCGCTTAATCTTTGCGCCGGGGCTCAACCCGCAGGGCAGGGCGTTTACCCGGCGAGCCTCCTCCGCCAGGTCGATCTCTCCATAGGTAGTATATCCTCCAAACCGTTCTAACACATCCCCGGGGACAAGGTCGCGCTTGGCTACCGTCATAACATCTGCAGACGGCTTGTCGAGGGGCGCCATCCATACCTCGCGGTTAAGATAAGCTCGCGCAATCGAGATAGGGGCTTCGAGGAACCACAAGTGATATGGGCGGAAAAAAGTAAAATACTTGCCCTTGCCTACTTTGAGATAGTTGAGATCATCCTGGATACGCTCGTCTGGCACATGCACGGTGATAAACACGCCGCCTGACATGCTGGAGCCTTGCACAAAGTCTACCACACCGGGGAATTTGCTGATGCCGCCGTCTTCCTCCAACGCAAAGACCTGAGACACGTTATCCAGGGTGGCTTGTGGTCCTACCATCCCGCGCTGCATTGGACGGCACCCTGTGGCATTCGCGGCGCATGCCATCTCGAACATTGTCTTTGTCCCGTCAACATAGGAAGCGACCTGAACCGGATCCTTGTCAGCTTTACGCGCTGATTCTGCTACGCTTTGAGGCGTGGCTGAGTGGTCGAGCGGGTTGTTCTTGCCCTTTCCGATGGCGATCACTTCATAACCCAAGGCTGCGACAAAGTCATACAACTCCATCAGGCAGCCCGGCTCATCGCCTGAGGATACCGAGTAAAGTACGCCAGCCTGAGCTGCCCGCTTTTTCAGGATGCGACCCACGGTAACGTCCGCCTCGATATTGATCAGGATGATATCTTTCCCCTGTTGAATACAAGAGAAAGCCACCTCGGCGCCAATGGCGGGCGACCAGGTTGAGTCGGTAACGATGTCCAGGAAATCTATGCGAGCCAGCAGCGTTGGATCTGCCATGACGACCCGCTTGTCCCTGGCAAGCGCATCGCAGGCTGCCTGAGGTGTGTTTACCTCGACGATACAGTCTCTCGGAACGCCTGTGGCAGTATATGCAGTAATAGCTTCCTCGACGTTCGAATTTGCCAGGGCGGATACAACCATGCCTGGCACATGAGCCATTGCAGCGACAAAGCCGCTGCCCATCCATTCGATCGCACTTGCGCCAACTCGGATGGGGTTGCCTTGCGCCTGCCGGCGCAGCAACTCGTGGCGGATCATAAGGTGATCCTCCGTTTTGCAGAAAAGACCTGGCGCGCGGCAGCAGCAATGTCTTCAGCAGTCAAGTGATATTTAACCAACAGGTCGTCTGGATCGGCTGATTCCACATAGATATCGGGCAATCCTACAAAGCGCATCGGAACGGGACAGCACTCTGCGACAAGGCGCGCTACGTTGCTCCCCATGCCGCCTTGCAGCAGATGTTCCTCTGCACAAACGATTGCGCCGGTCTCGCGCGCCGCGGCTTCGATGGTATCTCTATCCAGTGGGCGGATGGTATGCAGATCGATCACGCGGGCGTCGATTCCTTCAGTTGAAAGGATTGCCGCCGCGTCCAGCCCAGCCGCAACCATCATCCCGCAAGCGATAATGGTCAGGTCAGCGCCCTGACGGAGGATGTTTGCACGACCAATCTCGAATGGGCAGTTGTCGTCCGGGTATATATGCGGCATAGCAATACGGCTGGAACGCAAGAATACAGGTCCCACATGGTCAGCGGCTGCCTGGACTGCCCGGTGCATCGAAGCCGGATCGCTTGGCGCCAGGATTACGAATGTTGGGATCCCACCCATGAGAGCCAGGTCTTCGATGCCCATTTGAGTGGGACCATCCTTACCGAGTGTTATGCCGCCATGGCTGCCGACGATCTTGGCATTCAGGTTTGAGATACCCACCGCCAGGCGAATTTGATCATAAGCATTGCAAAGCAGGAAAGAAGAGAAACTGGTGATGAAGGGGATCAATCCGCAGGCTGCCATACCCGCGCCGATTCCTACCAGGTTACTCTCGGCAATACCAATATTAAAAAAACGTTCCGGAAATTCTTGTCGTACTAGTTCTGCCTTGGTAGAGTTCCCGAGGTCTCCATCCAACACAACGACTCTGGAATTTTGGCGCGCCAAATTAAGCAGCGCTTCGCCGAAGACATCGCGCATCGGTTTGCTGGGTTTCAAGCCTGCCAATTCACCTAGCTGCATTGATTTCCTCCCGTGCCCTGACGGCTTGTTCAGGCGTGAGGGCGCGCCCATGAAATGTATAATCAGCCTCTACAAACGAAACCCCTTTGCCTTTAACAGTATGGGCGATGATGATGGATGGCTGATCTGTGATCGTCTGGACCAATTCCAATTTGTCGATTATGGCGGATATGTTGTGCCCGTCGACCTCTTCGACATGCCAGCCAAAACTGCGCCATTTATCTGCGAGCGGTTCCAGCGCCATCTCGCGGCTGATGGGTCCGGTCTCTTGGTACTTGTTGTAGTCGAGAATAGCGGTAAGCGAAGCGGTTTTAAAATGTGCCGCAGCCATAGCCGATTCCCAAATCTGCCCAGCTTCGCACTCTCCGTCACCCAGCAAGACATATACCCGGTAATTGAGTTGGGTGAGGCGTCCAGCCAGTACATGCCCTATGCCCAAGGATAAACCCTGCCCGAGAGAGCCAGTAGTGGCTTCGACGCCGGGCAACAAACCCTGGACGGGGTGTCCCTGAACCGGGCTATCGATCTGCCGTAAGCGCCATAGCTCATCACGGTCAAAATAGCCAGCGTGAGCTAAAGCTGCATATAGCAGCGGAGCAGCATGTCCTTTGCTCATAATAAAACGGTCGCGCTCAGACCACCAAGGATCATTTGGGCGATGACGCAGGATCGCACCGAAGTACAACGCCACAACAATTTCCGTGGCTGACCAAGAACTGGAAGGGTGCCCCGAGCCTGCCCTGGTTGTCATCTCCAGAATATCCAGACGGATCTGACGCGCCTTTTCCTTGAGATTTTCAAGTTCTGCTTGGGTAATTGTCATAGTGCGATTTCGCCTCGACGGTCACGTTGGAATTGGCATGTTGTTTGGGAAGTGGGTTTACTCGTGAAGTTCGTTATATAAGGTATAACGATCTCCCCGATAATAGGTGCGCAAGAATTCGATAGGCACTCTCTGATCTGTAAAAGTAATACGTTCTATGAATAGCAAAGCGGAGCCAGGTGTAACCGACAATGTGTGCGCCTGTGCTTTCGTTGCACCGGCAGCTCGGATTTTCTGCCGCGCGTAAATTAAGCGCATATTATATTCATTTTCAAGAATTTGACGCAAAGAGCAGCGGGAGAAATCGTACTGGAGCACCCCCGGGCAAAGCCTGTGAACCAGGTACGAGGTTTCGATGCTCATTGGCTCTAAATCAGCCAGGCGCAGCCTCTTCAGGTGAGTTACCTCCTCTCCCGGAGTTATCTGCAACGCTTCGGCAATTTCATTCGACGCCTGGATGAGTTCTGAAGAAAGAACCACCGCACGGGGCTCCATCTCGCGTTGGCGCATATCCTCCGTAAAGCTAATAATCTTTGACAAGCCTTGTTCAATTGTAGGATTAGAAACATATGTGCCGCGTCCGCGCTGCCTGTGGATCAGCCCATCATTGACTAGCATATCAAGCGACTGGCGGACAGTGGTGCGACTAAGGTTGAATTTTTCGACCAACTCAGATTCGGATGGAAGCATGCTGCCTGGCTTCCACTCGCCCTCCAGAATCTGCGTGCGAAGGATTTTGTACAGTTGGTAGTAATATGGGAGGAGGTTGTCACGGAGGATCATTATCATTGCTCCGGATAATTTGCCGAAGGCTAAACTGGATGCGAAAGTTGTTGGAACATTCTAATATTATCACAAAACATAGAGGTAAATCAAATCAGCTTGCTGGAAATCCAGTTGATAAACGACTGGGGTGTGGTGAAGACGGCTTCTGGATTCTCCGCCTTAAGTTTTTCCGTGTTGAACGGATCCGCCCAAGCCGCGCTTAAGGGGATCACCCCCGCTATCCGGGCTTCGTGAACATCGGAGGGTGAGTCCCCCAGATAGAAAACCCTGGAGGGCGGCAAAGCCCAACGATCAGAAACTTTCTGGATGAGTTTCGACTTGATCGATCCGTGCGGCGAGCCTGTCTCTACCATCTCGAAATAGTTTTCAAGAAGAGCGTGCCTTAATGAAAAGGCAGTGCTATAAGTTCCTTTGCCTGTAACGACCGCCATACGGATTCCATGGCTTCTCAACAATTGTAGCGATTCTTCAATGCCCAGAAAAGCCCCAATATTTCTCTGAGTGAAAAGCCTTTCATATTCTTTCAGATATACTGCCAAGCTTTCTTCCCACCGATCTGGTACTGCTCGTTGGATGACACCTGCCTCATCAGGTCCGAAAAGGCTGACGATTTCATTATCTGTAATAGAACGACCAGTAAACCGCGTGATGGCTCTGCGGAATGCTTCGATCACAATCGGCAGCGAATCGACGATTGTCCCGTCGAAATCAAAAATAGCGCCGGCAATTTGCATATGTCAGATAATTCCTATTGGGATGTGTCGATCCAATATGTGAGGTTGTGCGGCTCATCCGGGTTCAACCCACGCGTGAGGGCGCGGTAATAAGCCATATATTGAATCGCTGGCAGGTAAAGGATTATCCGGGCGTATTCTCCCAGCCCTGAACCGAGTTGGACCAGGTGATCTGCGCTCCGGGTAATCTCGGGGAAGGCTTGTTCACAAATAGCCCAGGTAACTCCCTGCAATGCCTTCATATCCGCTAGAAGGCAGGCTTCCTCCTGGCTGGCGCTATCTGAGAACAATAAAGTTACGAGCATTTGCTCATCGACATTAGATTTGGGGCCATGGCGAAAATCCAGCGCGGGGTAACAATCACATGGCAGCAACACCATCTCTTTGATCTTGAGCTGGCTTTCGCGAGCAGCGCCATATAATGGAGCATTGGCAAGAAAAGAGTATCGGGTTAAATCTGCGCGCTGACCGATGTCCCGACCCAAGTCGTGAAAAGCTTGCATCTGCAGAGAGCAAATTTCGGGAAGTTGCCTGAGTTCATCGAGGTATGCTTCGTCGTTTGCAGCAATTGCCGTGATGAGCTGTGTCACGAGGATCATGCCTGTCAGCGAGCGGGTGGTGACAACCGCTTGCTCCGTTACAGGAGAGAGGATGAGCGCCAGGGTGCTTTCTATCGCCAGCGGGCTGTCTTCTGTGCAGGTAATACCCAGGGTTGGAATCCCCCGATCATTAAGGAAATGTAAAGCATCTACGACTTCGGTGGTTTTCCCTGAGCGCGAGCTCAGGATCGCCAGAGTCTTGCGGTTTTTATTCAAGACAGTTGCCGGGAATTTATAGACATCAAACGCTGGCGCCGCTTTGGCTGAAAGATGGGCTTTTGCCTGCATGACTGTAGCGCCAGACACAGAAGCGTTTAAGCCAGAGCCGCAGCCAGTGAAGATGACTTCCTCAACCCCGTTGAAAATCTTCCGGATAGCCTCAGACTGATTTAGGATAAGAGGAATAAGCCGCGACCAGGCTTCAGGCTGACTTCCGATCTCGCCAAAACTGTAATAGTCGTTTTGGAATGATCCCATTGCTAATCTCCTTGTGGTTGGTATCGATGTATTTTTGTATAACGTATGTAGCACTTAAGCAGATCGGTGAAGGGAACACCGCTATTTTTCGGGGTTATTCACGCTTAACTGCATAACTTCTAGTATAGGTGTTAGAACTATGGCGCATGCCCAAGCCTCTTAGCGATAAATCGGTGAACCTGTTCAGATGACAGCCGGGCAGATGCGCCGCCGGGTGTTGAGGCGCCGATCGCGCCACACCCATTCGCGAATTGTAACGCTTCCGGGATCTCCTGGCTTTCTTCTATTAATGCGTAGAGCAGCCCCGCGTTGAAACAGTCTCCGGCGCCGGTGGTTTCGACAACATCTATTTTAAAAGCGGGCGCCTGCCATACGTGATTGCCCGCCCGCGCGATCGCCCCTTCCTTGCCGCGTTTCACGATGACGGTGGACCCGAACCGGCTCAGCTCTTCAAGTGCAGCTTCTAAAGAACCTTTACCGGTAATGTTCAGGATCTCCACCTCATTAGGGATGAAATAATCTACATAAGGTAACAGGTTGTGGAGGTCTATTCCCCATTGCTCAGCCGGGTCCCAGCCGCTGTCAAGCGAAGTAGACAGGTTGTGCTCTTTTGCCAATTTGAAAAGCCTTGCAAAATCGAGTTTCAGACCATCCTGGATGAAAATCGATCCGCTATGCAGATGATCAAACTGTCCAAGCAGATGGAGGGGTAAATCCTGGTATTGAAGGCTGGTTATTGAAGCCAGGTAGCTAATCAGGGCGCGGTCAGTTGAATAGGATAAAGCCACACAAGCCCCGGTGTGAATTGACGGGTCTTGGATTACGTGACCCGTGTCGATGTGACGCTGTTGTAACTCGTGCAGGATAAAATCACCCAGCGCATCGGCGCCTATCTTTCCCCAAAATGTGACATCGGCGCCCAACCCCGCCAGGCAGTTGGCGCAGTTGGCTGAGGACCCGCCGGGGTGCATCGAAAAAGACTCGCAACTGAGTTCCTGCCCCAGGACGGGAAACCCACTAATCCCGCTGACGATGATATCCACATTGGCATCGCCCACAACTAGAAAACGTTTCATCGTGCACAAGTATAGATAAACCTGTTTCTTTTAGGACAAAAAATTACATCATCAAGCGCCCAGAAGCTCGCGGCGGGCAGTTTCGACGATCCGATCGATTTCTTGGGACAGCAAGGGGTCAATTGGCTCGGGTTGGTGATGCGCGAGAATGTGATCAACTTTGGCAATTGCTCGATCGGTTATCGTTTTAGCGCCCTCCGCTTCCCAAGCTTCATAAGTTTGGCGAGCCCATAGATCGCTTGGGAACCATTGTTCCTGGCGGAAATGACTCCGGGTGTGAGGATGAAAAAGAAAGTTGCCTCCTGGTCCAACATCGGCAATGGCTGCGGCGGCTAACCGGTCTTCATCCACTTGAAAACCCTTTAACAATCTTTTTGCAAAATCTATGGCTTCGTTATCGACGATCAGCCACAATAAGCTGGCGCCATGATCTTCGCCGAGGATCCCGGCATGCCCAAACAGGTCAGCGCCAGCCAGCATGGCAGGGACGAGGGTCCCCATTTTTTCCATGCCAGCCTGAGCGTCCAGGGATTTTGAGTCCGACAGGTTTACATTTACGTACACCGGCAATCCATAGTGCTTTCCAATCTGCGTCATTGAAACTGCCATGAGCGCTTGTTCTGGAGAGCTGAACACGAATGATGCGGTGCGCGCATCTAAGATGTGAGGAATTCCGCCGTACATCATAGGTGTGCCGGGACCAATGGCTTGGACCGCGACTATACCCGCAAGAATCTCTGCATTTTCTTGCGCCAGAGTACCTGCCAGGGTAGCTGGACCTGTGCCGGTGACGCTCGCCATCGGACCGACGCTTACCGGTTGACCGTGATCAATATACTCAAACACGTTGGTAAGGCTGGGGTCTGCCAGTTGAAGCGGGCTGATGGGTTCCAGGAAAACCTCAACCATGGGCTTTTGCCTTAAGGCTTCTTTTCCTCCTGCAACAGCTTTATAGATTTCGAGGATGTACTTAGAGCTTTGCCGCGAGGAGGGCCAGCACCAGGTGGGCTTGCTGGTGGTCTTAACCAACTGGGCGGTTACCACCACGTCTCGAATCCCTTCTGGAACATCCATTGGCACGCTCATGCCGCACGCGATGGTGACATTGGGTAGAGCATCTCCAACCGTTGCTGCCGCGATGGTATCGCGCAGCGTGGGCTGCCGCCTTTCGCCGGTATGGTGGTCGAACCAGGTGTACTGACCCGGGCTGGATATCAAATTCTGGTCTCCGTAACCGTAGCGAGCAACTCGATCCGGGTTGCGCCCGTGTAATATGTATTTCTTCCCCGTTGACTCCAGAGCCCACATAACCAGGTTTTCATCAAATCGAGCTGTCCGTTTTTCTTTGTCGATAATCGCGCCTGCGTTAGCCATGTAGTCCAAGATTTCTGGACTGGTCACAACCACTCCAACTTCCTTCAATATCTTCAGCGAGGTTTCGTGGATGGCTTGGATCTCATCCTTGCTCAATAGTTCGATATGAGGTAGGGTCATAATTCTCCTGCTTTCACAAAGTCAACTGATATTGATATTCGAAAGACCTACACAGTTAGGTGAGTAAAACGGCGAATAGTGAAAAAACATATACCAACAATATAATATAGTAACATTATAAGCCTGATTAAAAACACCTGTCAAGAGAAGGCGGTGCACACTCCCACAATTCCTGCAAGCAATCATCATGAAATGCGGACTATGTTGCTCGCGAGCATGTTAACGCCATTGATGGATAATCCCCTGTTCGAATCCTGGCTGGAGCGCTTTGGATTGGCGGCGATTCGACCGCTCCGCCATCACATTTTGAGACTGAGCCCGCTCGAAGAGTGGGCATTCGTTTTTCAGGCGCAGTTGGGTGTGTGGTAGAAATGCCAGGCAATTGAGCGGGCTGGATTGACATTGAGAATAAGCTGAACTCAACTCGTTGCATTTTATCTTGAAGTTTTGTATACTAATCTTGAAAGCATTTTTCCTTCTGGAGATGGCTTTGCGAGGCGTCCGTCATTGACCACAGGAAGCCAACAGCCGCTATTCCTCTGACGCAATGCCCGGGGGCAAACCGAACGGCGCTTTGTTCTTACCAATTACTGTACACCAAAGGAGGTAACACCATGACGCTTGACCGCACCGAAAGCAAGTACATCCCTGTCGCAGAGAACGTAGAACTGCACATCCTCGAACGCGGGGCTGGCAGCCCAATGCTCTTTATCCCCGGGCTCACCTTCTCCGGGGAGATTTTCAAGGCTCAGATCGAGCACTTCTCCACCAGCCACCGTGTGATCGCCATCGACCCACGCGCCCAGGGGCTGTCGTCCAAGGTCGCCCACGGCAACGATTACCTCACCCACGGGCGTGACCTGAACGCCTTGATCGAAGCGCTCGATCTGCACGACCTCACCCTAGTAGGCTGGAGCACCGGCAACCTGGACTTGTGGTCGTACGTTTCGCAGTTTGGCCTCGGGCGGCTGAAGTCGGCGGTGACGATCGACATGTCGCCCGTGCCGCTCTCTGCCGACCCCGATTGGTGGGTCGAAGCCAGCATCGAAGATGTGCGCGGGCTGGTGAGCCAGGTGCTGCCCACGCTCGAGGGGACGCGCGAATTCTGGAGCGAGTACGCTACCGGCGTGATGATCCAGCATGAGATGCGCCCCGAGGAGCTGGAATACCTGCTCGACATGTCCGCCCGCACGCCGCACAGTGCTCTGTTCGCCCTGTTTGCCAGCGCGATCTTTTCCGATTACTACGCCGCCGCAAAGGAGGTCGCCGAAAAGCTGCCCTCGCTGATGTTCATCGCCGAACACTGGGCGGATGTGGCGGCGCCGTTCATGCACAAGCACTTCCCCGGCACAAAGACGCAGGTGATGGGCGGACACCTGATGTTCTACGAATACCCGGAGAAGTGGAACCAGGTATTGGAGGGCTTTTTGAGCGAAATCGGCTGATCCGGGAGGGGTTTGCAGTTACCAGACGAGCTCTGGCCCGGTTGTGAAGTGCATATTGGCGGAAATGATCTGCGAAACGCTGTGGCGCAGTTGTGAGTGGGCGGCAAGGACAGACTGGATAGTATAGACAGATTTACCCGGCAGTTTATTAAAACAGCGCCAGGCTGTCAACCTATCGACAGCCTGGCGAAGCATATGTTTCTCGCTTACTGATTCCACATCCTACTTGATGATGATTGGCATGTAGATGAGACGTTGAAGGATGGTGAAAGCGCCTTCGACAAAGGTCAGCTCGTAGTTGCTACTGAGCGCCAGCGTCCCTTGCTTGATCGCGTAAGTTCCTACCGCTTCCCCGGTGTTGCGCGTGAGCGCCCCAGTGAACGCATCGCTGAATGCCAGCGAGCCTGCGGTGATCGAGTAGGTCAAGGCTGGGTCAGGTTCGCCAACCTGCTTGGATTGATTATCCGCGGTGACCTCGATCGAGCGTTTGGTGATGGTGAGGTCTGCTGGGATGAAGGTGATGGCGTAGTTGTCGCCGGCGGTGAGTGTTCCTTGTGTGATCTGGTGCGCGCCGACGTTTTCGCCTGCTGCGCGGGTCAGTGATCCGCTAAAGCTGTCTCCGTTGAGCAATGCCGGTGACGCCTGATAGGTCAGCGCAGGGTCAGCATCCCCATAGACTTTGGTCTTTGGATCGGCAGTGACGGTGATCGACTTAGGAGTGATCTCGAAGTAATCAGAGACAAAGTTGATCGTGTATCCTGTCGCTGCCAGGGTGCCCTGGGTGATGGCATACGTGCCGACGTTCTCGCCTGCTGCGCGGCTCAGCGCGCCGGTGAACGTCACCCCCGAGGGATTGGAGGAGTAGGTGAATACCGGGTCGGCGTTCCCATAGACTTTGCTCTGACCGGGATCGACGGTTACAGTCACCACAGGCAGCGGAGAGATGGTGAATATGCCCTCGACAAAGGTCAGCTCGTAGTTGGCGGTGAGCGCCAGCGTCCCCTGTCTGATCGGATAGGTACCCACCCCTTCACCGGCATCGCGCGTGAGCGCCCCAGTGAACGCATCGCTGTATGCCAGAGAGCCTGCGGTGATCGAGTAAGTCAACGCTGGATCGGATTGACCGACCAGCTTGGATTTATTATCCGCGGTGACTTCGATCGGTCGTTTTGTGATGGTGAAGTTTGCGGAGACGAAGTTGATCGTGTATCCTGTCGCCGCCAGGGTGCCCTGGGTGATGGCATACGTGCCGACGTTCTCGCCTGCTGCGCGGCTCAGCGCGCCGGTGAACGTCACCCCCGAGGGATTGGAGGAGTAGGTGAATACCGGGTCGGCGTTCCCATAGACTTTGCTCTGACCGGGATCGACGGTTACAGTCACCACAGGCGGCGTGCTGCCTTCTTCCTCGACGTAGATGTAAGCCAGATTGGTGGTTGGGTAGCTTTGTCTGATCGACTTGAAGGCGTTGGTGGGTGGGTCGAAATAGATGACGTGATTGGTCGTGCCTGGATAATACAACACCTTTACGGTGAGTGGAGAACCAGCGCTGGCGTCATATTTCCAGTATCGCGAGGCAT